>ENA-OQIG01000421-OQIG01000421.1-human-gut-metagenome-genome-assembly--contig:-NODE-421-length-24718-cov-2.123704_pt1 | contig 24718 bp, 32 predicted proteins | sample MGYA00242576_ERZ504741 | MGnify/ENA primary metagenome ERZ504741 (study PRJEB26092, sample SAMD00036436) | human gut metagenome | host: Homo sapiens | study: EMG produced TPA metagenomics assembly of... | reverse complement strand
AATAAGTAAATGAATTATACTAAGAACCGTTGAATCAAAGCCTCTTTTTAATTACTGTTATATTTAATGTGTTTTTCATATGTTATTAGATAAAGATTAATTAAAAGAGATTGTACTTCACTTGTGAAGCTTAGAGTACATCAGAAGCAGAAGAGTCTGTTTTTTTGATAAATGTGTTAGAGCATCGGTTTTACCAGGCCGATGCTTTTTTTATGTCCTTTTGTTGCGTTTTGTAGTTTATATGAAATAAAATTTGTACGTTTGTAGGGTAATAATAGAAAATGATGAAGATGAACATACCCGTTATCTTTCAGTTTTTAAAAGATCTTTCTGCGAATAATAATCGTGAGTGGTTTAATGAGCACCGGTCAGAATATGAAGTAGCCCGTGCCGAGTTTGATAACTTTCTGGCAACAGTAATCGCCCGCATTTCTTTGTTCGATGAAACAATCCGGGGAATCCAGCCCAAAGATTGTACCTATCGTATTTATCGGGATACCCGCTTCTCTGCGGATAAGACACCCTATAAGATACATTTTGGCGGTTATATCAATGCCAAAGGCAAGAAGTCCGATCATTGCGGATACTATGTGCATCTGCAGCCTGACGGAAGTATGCTTGCCGGAGGAAGCTTGTGTTTGCCTCCCAATGTACTGAAAGCTGTCCGCCAAGCCATTTATGACAATGTGGAAGAGTATATCTCCATTGTAGAAGACCCCGAATTCAAAAAATATTTTCCTGTAGTGGGAGAGGACTTCATGAAAACAGCTCCCAAAGGATTCCCGAAAGATTTTAAATATATTGATTATCTGAAGTGCAGACAGTTTGTCTGTTCTTATCTTGTTCCCGATGATTTTCTCACTCGGGCAGACATGATGGAGCAGATAGAGAAAGCATTCCGACAGTTCAAGAGATTTGCCGATTTCATCAATTACACAATTGATGATTTTGAATAAAATAATACCTAAAAATATAAACTTAAAAATTAAACTCATATGGTAGTAGATACTTTAGAAAATCTGGAAAAATACGCGTCTTTGAATCCTTTGTTTGCACAAGCTATTGAGTTCTTGAAATCTCATGACCTCCAAGCCATGGAAATAGGCAAGACTGAACTGAAAGGAAAAGATCTGCTAGTGAATATCGCACAGACAAAGCCTAAGACTAAGGAAGAAGGCGAAATTGGAAACGCATAATGAATTTATTGATATTCAGATCCCATTGTCGGGAACAGAAGTGATGGGGTATACTGCTGCCAAAGATTGTGTGCCTGCCGACGCTCCTTATAATGTCGAAAAAGATATTACTTTCTTCGAAGGACTGGCAGAGACATATGTAGCTGTTGAAACCGGGAATGTTTGCCATCTTCTTTCCCGCAAGACGGACATGCTCCCGGCATTACTCCTGAATGGTGTGAAGAAAGTAATCGTAAAAGTAAAAGCATAATCCTAATTCAATTCTGATATGAAAGAGACACTCAACATTATCAAAAACGATCCCTGGCTGGAACCTTTCGCAGATGCCATTACCGGTCGTCACCAGTATGCACTGAACAAGGAAGCCGAGTTGACCAATAAAGGAAAACAAACTCTTTCGGACTTTGCATCAGGCTATCTTTATTTTGGTCTGCACCGTACTCCCAAAGGATGGACGTTCCGCGAATGGGCACCGAATGCTACTCATATTTATATGGTAGGTACATTCAACAACTGGGAAGAGAAAGCTGCTTATAAGCTGAAAAAACTGAAAAACGGTAATTGGGAAATCAATCTTCCGGCAGATGCCATTCATCACGGAGACTTATATAAGTTGAATGTGTATTGGGATGGCGGACAAGGTGAACGCATTCCTGCATGGGCTACACGTGTGGTGCAGGACGAGCAGACCAAGATATTCAGCGCACAAGTCTGGGCACCGGAAAAGCCATATAAATTCAAGAAAAAGACATTTAAGCCTACTACGAATCCTTTGTTGATCTATGAATGTCATATTGGAATGGCACAACAGGAGGAAAAAGTAGGCACATACAATGAATTCCGCGAAAAAACACTTCCACGCATAGCACAGGAAGGCTATAACTGTATTCAGATTATGGCCATTCAGGAGCATCCTTATTATGGTAGTTTTGGCTATCATGTATCCAGTTTCTTTGCTGCTTCCTCCCGCTTTGGTACGCCTGACGAACTGAAAGCGCTGATTGATGCTGCTCATGAGATGGGGATTGCCGTTATTATGGATATTGTCCATTCTCATGCGGTGAAAAACGAAGTGGAAGGTTTGGGCAACTTTGCCGGTGATCCGAACCAGTATTTCTATCCGGCTCCTCGTCGTGAGCATCCGGCATGGGATTCACTATGCTTTGATTATGGTAAAAATGAAGTGATCCATTTCTTATTGTCCAACTGTAAATACTGGCTGGAAGAATATAAGTTTGACGGATTCCGTTTTGACGGTGTGACGTCTATGTTGTATTATAGCCACGGGTTGGGAGAAGCATTCTGTAATTATGGAGATTACTTCAATGGTCATCAGGACGGCAATGCCATTTGCTACCTGACATTGGCGAATGAGTTGATTCATCAGGTCAATCCGAAGGCTATCTCTATTGCTGAAGAAGTTTCCGGTATGCCGGGACTTGCCGCCAAAGTAGAAGATGGCGGTTACGGATTTGATTACCGTATGGCTATGAACATCCCTGATTACTGGATCAAGACTATCAAGGAAAAGATTGATGAGGACTGGAAACCTTCCAGTATGTTCTGGGAAGTAACCAACCGTCGTCAGGATGAAAAGACGATCTCTTATGCGGAAAGTCATGATCAGGCATTGGTAGGAGACAAGACTATTATTTTCCGTCTGATTGATGCCGATATGTATTGGCATATGCAGAAAGGCGATGAGAATTATGTAGTCAATCGCGGAATCGCTTTACATAAGATGATCCGCTTGCTGACATCTTCGACGATCAATGGCGGTTATCTGAACTTTATGGGTAATGAGTTCGGGCATCCCGAATGGATCGATTTTCCGCGTGAAGGTAATGGATGGTCTTGTAAGTATGCCCGTCGTCAGTGGGATCTGGTAGATAACAAGAATCTGGCTTATCACTACATGGGGGACTTTGATGCTGAGATGCTGAAAGTGATCAAGAGTGTGAAAGATTTCCAGGCGACTCCGGTCCAGGAGATCTGGCATAATGATGGTGATCAGGTATTGGCTTATGGACGTAAGGATCTGATATTTGTATTTAACTTCAATCCGAAACAGTCTTTTGTAGATTATGGTTTCCTCGTTAGTCCGGGAGCTTATGAAGTAATCTTGAATACGGATAATGTTGCATTTGGCGGAAATGGTCTTGCAGATGATTCAGTAGTTCATTTCACGATTGCCGATCCGTTGTATAAGAAGGAAAAGAAAGAGTGGCTGAAACTCTATATTCCTGCACGTACAGCTGTTGTTTTGAGAAAGAAGAAATAACTCAGGGAATAAAAAATAAGAAAGCCCTTGCCGAGCATTTAATGTTTGGCAAGGGCTTTTTTTATAAGAATGTTCCCGGACCGAGAATGTCGTACATATAACTGACATTGCGGGTTTTTAGCAACATTCCTTGCGGGGAATAAAAGAGCTGGTATTTGATATCTACATTATCTTGTCCTACCTTAATGACGATGATTGCCTGCCATTTAGGAAACTCCACCATGGTTACATCATTTACTACCCAACTGGCATAAGGACCGGATACAAAGGCATTGTATACGGTAGGTGTCACCCGGTCGAGACTGACAAGGTCCGTCTGTGTCATTTGCCATTGAGCCTGCGTATTGAACCAGACGTTTTTAGTGAATCCATTCATAACAAAGTTAGCGCAATAATAGCCATCATCCTGCGACCATGCTATACCGTTGGCTTTGGGGTACATCTTTTTGAAGGCAGCCTGTATATTGCCGGGAGGTAAGATTGCGAAGGCAGATACAGACAATAATAATATGACTGCCAAAAAACTAATTTTCTTCATAAGGTTCTGGTTTAGGAAATTATTTATCTAACTAAACAGCCTTTGAGAATTTTTGTTTTCAGTTGGGGAGAATAAATCAGTAGTATCTCCATTGGGGCTGCCTAAAAAGTCAATAGTATCATCAATTCCCTCCCTTCGGAAGGAGGAGAGTTAAGATACTATTGATTTATCATTTGCCTTCAATCGGAGCAGATCAGAATGTAATCTTCAGAATCTTCCCATTATAGGCTCCAACGGAAACCTCAGTGGCTTTATAAGGCAATAAACAGATTTCCTCTTTGGCACCGGTCAATAAGTCTGTAGCCTGATATTTTTCCATTTGTGGTATCTGTAAGAAATCAAACGCGTGAGAAGGTACGTTGATTGCTACATCAACCAGTTGGCTATCGAAATTGACGATGATGAACAGCAATTCATTCTTATACTTTCGCATAAAAGTATATTGCTTATGTTCGTCGAAACGCCATCCGTTTTTATTGGCGTACATCAGGTCGAAGAATACTCCTTTGGCGATGGATGTCTCTTCATTACATAGCGTAAGTACTCTTTGGTAAATGCTGTACAGGCGTTTATGCTCTTCGGTCAGCATTTTGCCGTCAAACTTACCGCCATTGCGCCAGCGACGAATAGTATCCACGCTCCAGTAATCGAATATCGTAGTCCGTCCGTCTCTTCCGCTGAAACCTTCGCTGTCCATTCCCAGTTCTCCAAACTCCTGACCAAAATAAATCATCATAGGATTGGTGTTCATACAAGCAGAAACGATCAGAGCAGGGATTCCTTTACGTGGATCTCCTGCAAAGAAATCGGAAGCGATTGCGCTGTTCGTCATGGTTTTCCAGGAAGTTCAGCATTTGCTTTTCTATTCCGTTCAGACTTTGCCAGCAGTGGGTGATGGATGCAGCGGATTCGTAGCCGCAAGCTACATTGCGGAGTGTATCGTATAAACCGACCTTATCATATAGATAGTCAAATTTCCCACGGAAGAGATAATTGCGGTATTCGTTGGGATTATAGACCTCGCAATGAAAAGGATTTCCGGATGTGCTTCCTTTACTTGTGGAATAGCCCATTCCCAAAATTCTACAGGAACCATTTCCGCCATATCGCAGCGGAAACCGTCGATACCTTTTGAGGCCCAGAATAAAAGAATGTCCAGCATCTTTATCCAAGTATCCGGAGTCGGGGAGAAATGGCAAGTGCCGCCATTCAGATAATCCACTCCATAGTTCAGCTTGATGGTTTCGTACCAGTCGTTGATGTTCGGTGTAGCGTCAAAACGGTTGTTACCTGTCGCTTTGGCCGGATATTCATGGTAAGGCTCTGCTGCGCCTTCTTTCATATCGAACTGGGCACGCAACTCGGACTGCGGTATATAGTAGAAATTATTGTACGGGCTGAAAGCGTAGTTCGGGTCATCGTTTGCTCCCAGTTCGGTAGTGCCGTCCGGTTGTGCATCCGAGTGATACTGGCGTGCTACATGGTTGGGGACAAAATCTATAATAACTTTCAGTCCGGAACGGTGAGTGCGATGTACCAGATTCTCGAACTCCTTCATTCGTTCCGGCACATCGGTTGCCAAGTCCGGATCTACATCATAATAATCCTTGATGGCGTAGGGAGAGCCCGCTTTGCCTTTCACGATGGCGGGGTGGTCGGGACGTATGTTGAAGCGACGGTAATCCGTCTCCGTTGCATGCTCGATAATGCCTGTATACCAGATATGGGTAGCACCCAGTTTCCTGATTTCTCCAAGTGCCTTGAGGGTGAAGTCGGCCATTTTACCACATCCGTTGGCGGTAATGTCTCCATTATAGACACAATGGTTGTTATTGTTTCCGAACAGGCGTGTAAACACCTGATAGATAATCATTTTATTTTCGTTGTTCATATAGAGTAGATTTTATTTCATATTATAAATATTTTCGGGAAAAGTAAGGAGTTACTTCCATATTTTCCCTTTTTCCGCCAGTGTCTGGTCAAGTAAGTCATTGGCTATCTTATAACCTTGCTCGAAGATTTCTTCTGCTTTTTCCAGTTCGGTGTTGCTGTATCCATAGAGGTTGTATGGCTCGATCAGCAAGTCACATTTTTCTCTTTCGGGGAAAGTATTGGCACGGAACATAAAGTGGAAGGAGCGCATGGCAATGCTTACGATATTCATTTTATAGTCTTGCGCCATGATGGGACTTACGTTGACGGCTACCACCTTGTCGCATATTCTGCGAAGGGTGGAGACCGGAAGGTTCATCATTAATCCGCCATCTACGTAATTGGTTCCGTCGATATTGACCGGAGCAAACATGACAGGCATACAGCAGGAAGCAGCCACACGTTCGGCTATGGAGCCACGGTGGAAATGAACCATACGTCCGTGGTCCAGATCGGTAGCCGTGATGATTAAGGGGATTTGCAACTCTTCCAGATTCTTGGCCTTCAGATTGGTATGGAGAAAGTCAATAAATTCGCAGAGATCAAATAGTCCTTTCTTGGGGATGACTAACTTTGTCAGGTCTTGAAACTTATGGCCGGAGAAGTATTCAATCACTTGGTGAGGTTCATTTCCGTCGGCATAAAAAACTCCGGCAAGCGCACCGCACTTACTCCGGAGATAATGTCCGGTTTGATATCATGCTCCAGGCAGAGCCTGCCAATCACCCCCAAATGACGCAAATCCCATTTAATAAATCCTCCGCTTAAAGCATAGCCTATCTTGATATTTACGGCGTATTCCAGTTATTTGTGAATACCTCCATGAGTTACTTTCTTTTTTTAGTTCGCCACGAATTTAGTGAATTTATTGAAAGTAGGAGGAATATAATGGATAGTTTTTTTGAATTGTATACAATCCTCTGAAAGCTATCCATATTTGGGGCTGATGCTGCTAGAATCCGAAATCGTCTATCTCAACTTTATGTTCTTCTGATTCTTTGAAAGGTTTCGCTTCTTCTGCACAGGGTTTCCTTCGATATATACGGCACGGAACGGGCGGGCAGGGCAGACGTATTCGCAGCCGCCACATCCGACGCAGATCTCTGTATTGACGTGGGGAAGAGTCAGTCCGTCTTTGTAGGGTACCATAGCAATGGCTTGCGTAGGACAATGCTCTGAACAGGCTCCGCAACTGGTTCCGTCAGTGAGGACAATGCAATTTTCTTCTATAAAGACGACATAGCCATCTGAGTGAGATGTTTCTGTTCTACCGTCAACGGAGGGATGGCACCGTTGGGACAGACATCGCTGCATACGGTACAGTCGAAATTACAGAATCCTTTTTCGAAACTGACCGTTGGCTGCATCACACCTCCCAGACCGTATTCCATGAAAGCGGGTTTCAGTACATGCGACGGGCATTTGCTGACACAAAGATGGCATGATGTACAATGTTGCTGGAAACGCTTCTGGCTGACAGATCCCGGAGGAGTAATCGGATTTTCTTTTTTGTATGCCTTTTTGCCTTCCATCGTCGCAATGGATTCTTGCGCCTTTGTAAGAAGCGTGGGAGCTGCTCCGGCAGTAGCCAGTCCGGCAAGCAGAAAACGACGTTTGGAAGAATCTGCAGCAACGGAAGATGATTCTGTTGCCACCGGTTGTTTTTCTGTAGCGGAAGAACGTTGTTGTCCCTTTGAAGCAGGGGCGTAAACCAGCGCTTTCTGTTTGCAGGCACCGAGACAGTCGAAACAGTCTACACAGCGGCTATAGTCAATAGCGTGTTCTTTGCTGTGGATGCAGGCAGCTTTGCATTTGGTAGCGCAAAGTCCGCAACCATTACATTTTGCGGTATCGATACGGACTTTGAACAAAGAGTAACGGCTCAAAAATCCTAATACCGTACCTACCGGACAAATGGTATTACACCACGTGCGTCCATGTTTCCATGCTAATATAAGAATGGCGGCAAAGGTCAGTATCGCTATAAGAAGGGAAGAAAGGCTTAATACCGAGGTGTCTACCTGATAAAACGTGTAGTTGTCGAATCTGGAAAATACGGATTCCAGCAGGTTGTTTCCCAGCATATACACCGGTTTGAAGATATGTACTACAATGCGTCCGTATGCGCTATACGGGTCCAGCAATCCCAATACCACTGAGAAGCCGCATACGGAGGCAATTACAGTCACTCCGAGCACGGTCCATCTCAGCATATTCTTTGCAGGACTGTACCGATATCTTTTTTTCTTCTTTCCCACAGACTTTGAAATGCGTGCTATAACATCCTGCCATATTCCCATCGGACAGATGGTAGAGCAATAGATACGTCCGAACAACAGGGTTAACGCAATCAGTACAATCAGTATGCCTATGCTGAGAGATAGCACGGCAGGGACAAACTGTATATGTGCCAATCGATGAAAACTGTTCGGCAGAATATTAGCAAAATCGAGAAAATAAAAAGTAATCAGTGCAAAAAGGACGACTGATATTCCGATACGTATCTTTCTTAACATGGTGGTTACATCTTAATTCGCTTGACATTCAATTTGTCAATGTTCATGGTTCCTATTTTCAATGCTTCCCCATTGGCGAGATGTCCTACTGTATCCAGTGGCATCTCACGTACTTGATTGAAGAACTTGGCAGCAGCCGTATCCACGGCTACAATATCCGGTGAGATAAACAATCCTTTTGCCAGTACAACATCGGATGCAGAGCGTCCCCGGGGACCGTTTGTTTTCATGATCCGGTAGGCGTCTACTACGTTGAGTACAGCTTCTTCTGTAATGTACAGATATCTGCGATGCATTGTTGCAAATCGTTCTGGTGGAAGAATCCGCGATCCCACACAATCCCCATGTGATTTTTCATGGAGATAGTCAGATTGGCACCTCCGTGATTCTTCAGAATAGGAACATTGATCCATACATCACAATCCAGAATCGCTTCGTGCACTTTGGCTTTCTTCATCTTTTTGCCTTTTGGCAGATCAATTGGTTTGTAATACGACTCCAGATGTGCAGGCATTACTTTGGCTCCGGCTTTTTTGGCAGCAGCTTCAATACCACTGTTTTTGTAGCATTTCTGCCAATCGTCACAAGTATGGTCGAACACGACCACTTCTTTAGCTCCGGCGGCAAAACATTGTCTGACGATTTCTTCAATCAGTTTCGGATTCGTATTTCCTGCCAGTTCCGGCACTTTATCCCAACCGATATTAGGTTTTACAACCACTTTCTGTCCCGGTTTCACGAATTGCTTCATACCCCCCAGTTCGCTTATGGCACGGCGGAACATCTCTTCGGGTTCTCCGCCCATAACGGCCACCAGATCAGGATTGCTTCCGTTTGCTTTATTGATTGTTTGAGTTAACACCTCCATAGCCTCCGAACGCTGTATAGTCAAGGCGGCTCCGGTGATAGCTACTGTTTTTAAAAAATCCCTTCTGTCCATCTTTCTATATTAGTTTAGAGTTTGGCAATTGCTTTCAGGAGGCGTATCCGCCGAACCATTGCAGTAACATTCCCGGAATACCGATACGGAAGTCCTGTACTGCTTCGTAGAAACTTCCGACGATGGCCCATTCAAATGCAACGCCTATGACCTGATAAGTGAGTACGACACCAAGAATGGCCAGTAATGAAACCGATTTTATAGTACGTGCTGCAAGAGCTGAAGCTCCGGCGAGTAAGGACGATTTGATTAATAGGATGGGAAGTACCGCTTCCGAGGGCATGGCAAACAATAAATGATTGATGACTGGTGAAAGAATAGCAGTCAATAATCCTACAAGAAAACCATATTTATAAGCCGCAATCAGCGTGAAAAAATAAATAGGTAACAGGGTAGGACCACCATAAGGTACAAGATGGCATAATTGTGGAAGTGCAATGTTACCCGCTACGAATAGTAAGGCGAACAGGTAGGTTTTCACATTGCTGTGTTTCAGCGAATAGAGTTTGACGGATGTTTCCATTTTCGTTGATACTTTAATGTTGAATAGAACGATAATATATTAATAATAAGACTTTTCTCCAGATAAAAGGTTTAATCCGACTGATATATTATTTTAATCCTGTAGGAAAAGAAAGTTTCAGGCGCTTGAAACTTTTAGTTTCCCGGCATGAAACTAATGGTTTCTCGGTGTGAAACTGATGGTTTCAAAGCGTGAAACTATAAGTTCCACACTGGGAAACAAAATAGGACAGGCAGGGATTGATATTCAGAAAATATCTGTCTTGATAATGAATTGTCAGTATCAAGTGGCAGTTTCTTCCTATAACAACGAAAGAGAAGCCTTGTATGTTCGGAATAAGCATACCTAATGTCCCGATAATTGTATAATAATATGCAATTTCGTTATGGGAGATTATCCGTTCATTCTTTCTTTAATCTTTCCCCATGCATGCGTATCGAATAGACAACTTTGGCGCATCGTCTCATACATCTCTTTAAATCTGGACATAGGTATGGTATAGCTTAGTTTGTCTGCTTCGAAATGAGGGCGAACCGATGGTCGAAGAAACCGAGGAAAGTGCGTTTGCCTCCTTTACGATTCTCTATCGTGGCTTGCGTCACTACAGCACTACAGCCGGAACCAAAGGTAGAAACGACGCAATCTGCTGCGTTATTATCATAAAAAGCCCAAGTGGTCAAGCCCGAAAGCATATCCGGATTTGCCAGAAATACGACACCTTCTATTTCTTCAAGGCTTTCTACCTTATCTATACGTGCAAAATGAAGATACTTGTTTTCTGTTCGGGGAACTCCGATTTGCTGTATAAAGTCGATGACCATTTCAGGAGTCTGTTTGTATTTCTCTTTGAGCGAAACGAAAGTCGGTACACGTTCTGGCATTTCGGTGAAGCCAGTATAGAATTTACCGCCGCCACAACCGATGTTTTCGGCATTCAGGCTGATAATACCACCATCTCTTACCGTTCTCATACCTTTGAAGAAGCAACCGTTTATCTTTTCTGTTTCTCCTTTTTGTTCGTCCGAGTACCAGAAGACAAGAGGCAATTCAGCATTTTTTCCGAATGCCTCTCTGAAATTTTGAATAAAAGTTTGGATGTCCATAAGCTTATCAATTTTGGTTCTTTATGTAGGTCTTTCTACAAAGTTAGAATAAAAAAGGATAAGCGCAAGTGATTTAAAAGTTAATGTTTGATACACTTTTCTTACACTCTTCCAGCCTCTCCAATCCCTCTTTCGACAGTTTGGGGTAATGTAAATCCAATTGCTGCATCCGGTCACAAATAATTCGTCCTACTGCGTAACGCATGAACCATTTATTATCGGCAGGGATTACATACCATGGAGCCAGTTCCGTTGATGTCTCCGTCAGTACATCGGCATAAGCATTCATATAGTCCTCCCAGAATTGACGCTCTTTGATGTCCGCCGAAGAGAATTTCCAGTTTTTAGATGCATCGTCCAGTCGCTCCATGAATCGATTTTTCTGTTCGGCTTTCGATACATTGAGAAAGAATTTCAGGACAATCGTTCCATTCTCCGTCAGATAGCGTTCAAAATCGTTGATCTGTCGATAACGACGCTTCCAGAAGTCGGGATCAATGTCATTTATGGTTTCGACACCTGGTAACTTGTTGGATAGAATAATTTCCGGATGCACTTTGGCAATCAGCACATCTTCGTAGTGCGAACGGTTGAAAATGCCGATTCGTCCTCTTTCCGGGAGAGAGCGATTGATACGCCAGAGATAATCATGGTCCAGTTCTTCAGCAGACGGTTGTTTGAACGAATACACCTGGCATCCCTGTGGGTTAATGCCGGACATCACATGCTTGATAGTCCCGTCTTTTCCTGCAGCATCCATCGCCTGAAAGATAATTAGGATTGAATACCGGTCTTGTGCATAAAGCATACTTTGCAGCTCCGAAAGCTTCTCAATATCCTTTGCCAGTTGCTCTTTAGCGTCTTGTTTGGATAAATTGCCAGTGAATGACGAGTCAAAATCCGATACCAAATGTTTCTTTCCGGCTTTGCCAGCAGGTCTTTTAGAATATCCTTTTTCATGTGACGGTAGTTTTAATAGTTCTATTCAAATAAAACAGTTGAGGCAGTCAATTGGTTTTTATAATCAGTATGTTTGAGACATTTCATGAGAAAGAGGCTTCTTGACGGATAATGACCAAAAATGAACGGATATTGCTCTGGTATCATGAAGGAATTTATCCGAAATTTGCAATCGAATTAGTACTATATAATAAAAGAAACAATGAAGTATTTGAATAAAGAAACCAATGGTATCACCCTTTCACGTATCGGACTGGGTGCCATGAGAATGGCTGACGTTCAGCAGGGAGTCGACACGATACATGCCGCGCTGGACAGTGGAATTACGTATCTGAACACGGGGGACTTTTATGGTCACGGAGAAAGTGAACTGGTGATCCGCGAGGCTTTGAAAACCCGGAAGCGCGAAGACATTTTTATCGCCGTCAAGTTTGGTGGAATGCTCACTCCAGATGATCGGTTCTATGGTATTGACGTCCGTCCGCAGAACGTACAAAATTATCTGGCTTACACCTTGAAACGATTAGGCACAGATTATGTTGACCTCTATCAGCCAGCACGTATCAATCCGCACATCCCGGTGGAAGATACTATTGGTGCCGTTCTCCGTCGCCATACCTATGCCAGCGGCAGTTATCAAGGTCAAAGAATAGATTTATAATCTGATTCTTGATGACATAAGAGTGGTAGACGTGTTCTTTATCAGGAATATAACTTTTAATGAGTTCAACCTGTTTTCTCAAACGCAGGCTTTCTTCCTCACTCAACTCTTGCCTGGTATGTAATTTCTTCAACTGACCCGCCTGTTGCAGACGGATGCCGGATGTCATAGCCATTATTTCCTTTTTCAATTCAGCAGAATGAATGATGAGATAGCCCTTGAAATCGGCTGAATAAGCTGTGTGCTCTATAATATCATCTGGATACACCTGCATCACCGTGTTCTTTTTCAGTGTATGCGATAAATAGTTTATTCCTATTGTAATTTCTCCGGAAAGAACAAAGATGAGGGAATAGCCTTTTAAGCGTATCGGATAGTTTTTGACTTGAACCGGCGAACGACGGGAGTTATCTATATCTATGACGGACAATCGCTCCTGAAAGGTAGCTTCTGCGGATATTCTTTCAAAGTATTCTGGTAAAGCTAAATCTACCACCTGTTCCATAAAAACACTATTATAATTTGTAGAAAACAAAGTTCGCACTATTCTTACAGAAAAAAGAGAGTATAGGCCACTTTGTTTTAGTCAGAATCCGATATTACATATTTTTAAGACGATAGCGTCTTCAATCGGGAGAAAAACAGACATTCAACTTCGTTTTCCATAATAATTACTTATATTTGTCCGGATATGGAATAAGAAAAACCGATATGAAGTATTTGTTAATATGTGCAGGCTTGCTTCTCATAGTCTTTCACTCATGGGGACAGGAGAGGCTTGCGGATAGAATCGCTCCTCCGTCAGGATATGTTAGAGAGACCTGCTCCGATAATTCGTTTACAACTTATTTGCGCAATTTGCCATTATTGCCTAAAGGCAGTAAAGTGTTACTTTACAATGGAAAAGAAAAAGCCAATCAGGCAGCCGCATTTGCAGTTGTAGATATGGAGATAGCAACCGCGATTTGCAACAGTGTGCCGATGCAGTGATACGCTTGCGGGCGGAATATCTGTGGAAACATAAACGGTATGCAGATATAAAATTCAACTTCACAAGTGGATTTACTGCCGAATATAAGAAATGGGCGGAGGGAAATCGAATAAAAGTCAACGGTAATCAGGTTCAATGGTATGCTTCGGGCAAGGGAGTGGATTATTCCTATAAAACTTTCCGTAACTATCTCGATATGGTTTTTATGTATGCCGGAACTGCCTCTTTATCTCGTGAACTCCCAGCTGTGCTTTATACTTCCTTGCAACCCGGGGATGTCTTTATTAAAGGTGGTTCACCCGGTCATGCTGTGATTGTTATGGATGTTGCCATTCATCCGAATACCGGGAAGAAAGTATTTCTCCTGGCACAAAGCTATATGCCTGCCCAACAGATTCATATCCTGGTCAATCCAACCAGCCGCAACCTTTCTCCCTGGTACGAGCTGACGGAAACGGATGCAGGGAAACTATACACTCCGGAATGGATTTTTGAGAAGAAAGACCTGAAGCGTTTTAAATAGGATAATAGACGTAAATGCAGCATAACAGAGAAATAATTAAATCTTTTCTTACTTGATTTTCCATCTTTTCCTTATCTTTGGCATTCAACAAACCGTTTTAATCATACAACAACGAAAAACAACCGATTATGAATTATGATTTATCAATGAATGCTAATCAGTTGGTGGCATTCCTTCAAAAACCAACTTCAGAGTTTACAAAAGCTGACATTATCTCATTTATCCAGCAAAAAGATATCCGCATGGTTAATTTTATGTATCCGGCGGGAGACGGGCGTCTGAAAACTCTGAACTTTGTCATCAACAATCAAGCTTATCTGGAAGCTATTCTCACATGTGGAGAACGGGTAGACGGTTCCAGTCTTTTCTCATTTATAGAAGCGGGCAGTAGTGACCTTTATGTAATTCCCCGTTTTTGCACAGCATTCGTTGATCCGTTTGCCGAGATTCCGACGCTGTCTATGCTGTGCTCTTTCTTCAATAAAGACGGCGAACCCCTCGAAAGTGCACCAGAACACACTCTTTACAAAGCAAGCAAAACTTTTACAGAAGTTACCGGAATGGAATTTCAGGCAATGGGCGAATTGGAATATTATGTAATAGCTCCGGATACTGGTATGTTTCAGGCAACCGACCAACGTGGTTATCACGAATCGGCCCTTATGCTAAATTCAATGAGTTCCGTACTCAATGTATGTCTTACATCGCACAGACAGGCGGGCAAATAAAGTATGGACACTCCGAAGTGGGTAATTTTACGCTGGATGGTTATATCTATGAGCAGAATGAAATAGAATTCCTGCCGGTTCCCGTATCGCAGGCAGCAGATCAATTAATGATTGCCAAATGGGTGATTCGTAACCTGGGATTAGATATGGATACAATGTAACCTTTGCTCCAAAGATTACGGCAGGTAAAGCAGGTTCGGGCTTGCATGTCCACATGCGTATCATGAAAGACGGAAAGAACCAGATGCTGAAAGACGGTGTTTTGTCGGAAACAGCACGCAAGGCAATTGCCGGAATGATGGTGCTTGCTCCGTCAATTACTGCTTTTGGAAATACCAACCCTACTTCTTATTTCCGTCTCGTTCCTCATCAGGAAGCACCTACCAATGTTTGTTGGGGAGATCGTAACCGCTCTGTATTAGTGCGTGTACCTCTGGGGTGGGCTGCAAAAACAGATATGTGTACATTGGCAAATCCGTTGGAAGCTGAAAGTCATTTTGACACCAGTCAGAAGCAAACTGTAGAAATGCGCTCTCCGGATGGTTCGGCAGATTTGTATCAACTGTTGGCTGGTTTGGCTGTTGCCTGCCGTCATGGTTTTGAGATTGAAAATGCGCTGGACATTGCTGAAAAAACTTATGTAAATGTGAATATCCATCAGAAAGAAAACGAAGATAAGCTGAAATCACTGGCGCAACTGCCGGATAGCTGTGAAGCTTCTGCCGATTGCCTGCAACAACAACGGGCAATCTTTGAACAATATAATGTATTCAGCCCGGCAATGATTGACGGTATCATCCGCAGACTTCGTGGTTATGAAGATAAAACATTGCGTGCGGATTTGGAAGGAAAGCCGATGGAGATGTTAGATCTCGTACATAAGTATTTCCATTGTGGATAATTAAAAAATGATATACGGATAAAAGACTATCTTCGGTTGAAAGGTAGTCTTTTATTTTTTTATATAATACATTCAGACCAAACAGGCTACAAATTTACAGGTTTGGTCTACTTAATGCCGGGTTTGGTCTACAAACTCTCTACGCAGATCGGTAAAACTCTACTTTTGTCTCATTCAAACCCTAAAACAGATAAAAGAATGAGGATTATTTTGTTAAGTGCGTTCGCCTTGTTTCTATTACTTCCTGAAAATATACAGGCACAGGTTACTGTGAAAACCGGGTATATATCTTCTTCCCGATATAAAGATGAAAATGGACAGTATCCCGGGAAAGGGGATATGTGCTTTGTGGAAGGGAACGTCAATATTCCCGTATCACAGAAAATGAATGAAAGAAATCAGCCAACTCTTTGGATGATTTCGGCAGGAGGAAGCTATACGGCAATGAATAATAAGAATCTTCAATCTTACATAGACATAGATCAAATTATAAATATGCAGTTGAGCGTAACCAATATTCGCCCTATCAGCAAAAAATGGCTTTTGTTGACGACTGTCGGTGCAGGCGTCTATACCTCTTCTGATGTAAAACTGAAGAATGTTCTGGGACAGGGAGGAGTTATTTTCATCCGGCAGTTCAAGTCCAATTTATCTCTTGGGGCTGGTTTGGCTGTGAACAACACATTTGGTTATCCGATGGTATTTCCTGCTATTTATTTTGATTGGAGCACTGAAGGACGTTATCAAATTAAAGTTTCGATGCTGAATGCCATGGAAGTATCGGCAGGAATGAAAATGAATAAATATCTGAATCTAAGGATCGTGGCAGAGATGAACGGGTCATTGGCATTGTTGGAAAGAGAAGGAAAAGATACTATGTTTTCCCAGCAATTCATTATTGTAGGTTTACAACCGGAAGTAAGTATGGGGAATTCTTTTTCAATCACTGCTACTGCCGGTGTGTCGTGTAGCAGAATAGCTTATTACACTACCCGCACTTTAAAGGCTTTCTTCGAAGATATGTCTAAAGATACTGATCCATATTTTAAACCGGCAATGTATGTTTCGGTGGGAATGAAGTATAAGTTCTAAAAAATGGTAACTTTATCGCCTGATGTCAGTTAAGATACTATTATATACGTTACTGAAGCAAATTGGGATATTTCTTGTAGTCTCCTTTTTAGTGTTCAGAGGCACTTTTGTCGAAAGCGATAGTTTAGGGCTAAATCTTTCTACGGGAGTTAGTCTTTTACTTTCTGTCATTCTATGGGGAATCATAAATCTGCATACTTACTGGTTAATTCCCGGTTATCTGTTTCAGCGTAGATATAAAAAGTATATCATATATTTGAGTTGCCTTGTTGGATTTATGCTGACCGCCATGGTTGGTGCTATTTGTTTTCTAGGGCAATATTATGTTATACCCGAACAGATGCAAAGACTAAACAGTGATCTCCCTTTCTTTCTGTTGATAAATGCATTGGCACTGATACTCTATTTCCTGGCTTTTTCTTTTACTATTTTTCTGCATCGTTGGGTGGCCTATCAACAACGATTAAATGAATTGGAGAATATTAGCATACAGACTGATCTAAATCATTTGAAAGATCAACTCCAACCGGAGTTTTTTCGAGAATATTGAATAAGGTACGAACCTTGCTGGGAGAAGATGGAGAAAAGGCGTCATTGCTTATCTTTAAATTAAGTCGGTTGCTTAGATACCAACTTTATGAAAGTGAACGGCAACAGGTATTGTTGGGAGATGATATCGATTTTATGACTGATTATATGAAGTTGGAGAAACTATGTAATCCGGAGTTTAATTTTGAAGTCAACATCCTGAATGAAGTGCGTTATATACAAGTTCCTCCTTTATTGTTTATGCCTGTGATAGAATATGTGATTCGGACAACTGTATGTGGAGAGAATGGAAAGGGAGAAAATATAAGGATCGATTTTCAAATGGAAGAGAATCAGCTTCGATTCATTTGTACATACTGTCTGCGAAAAAAGGAAAGTCTGCAAGTAGCACCTGCTTTTGACAAGTTACGGCAACGATTGGACTTGTTATATCCGGGAGGTTATCAATTAAAAAGTGGCTATAATGATGAGGCACTGTGTACCATTGGTTTAATGTTGGAATTATGAAAGATACCTGGAATGTATACGATTGGGGGAAGAATCTGGTAAATGACCGTTTCAGGCTTATCAGTAATTTACTATTGCTATTTATTATACTCTTTTGGGCTTTCAGAATGTATATGGAGATTTTACTAGAGAAGGTTTCCTATATGCATATCCGGTTAGTATATTGGTTTTTGCATTTCCTATCTATCTGAATATATATTGGTTAGTGCCCCGTTTCCTGTATAAGGCCAAGCGCAAGTTATGGTGTTATTGGATTTCGTTTCTCGGAGTCAATTTAGTGAGTGTATTATTAGGATTTATATTTCTGTCTCCATTATATCAACGATACGGTATTCGTGGGTTTTGTATACAGGATAACCACGCTGTTTCTTTTGATAGTATTGCTTATGGAGTATTAGTACTGCTATTAAGTGCAGGTGGCTGTACGAGCTTTGAACTATTCCGCCGTTGGGTTGTCTCCGATAAAAAGATTCTTGAATTGGAGAAGGCGACTAAACAGACAGAATTGCAACAATTAAAGAAACAGATCAATCCGCATTTTCTTTTTAATATGCTGAATAATGCCAATATTTTGGTAAAGGATGCTCCGGATGAGGCTTCACAGATATTGGAGAAACTGGACAATCTACTTCGCTACCAGTTGAATGACAGTACAAGAAGAGAAGTATTTCTTACTGCAGATATACAGTTTCTCACCAGCTTTCTTGAATTGGAGAAGGTGAGAAGGGATCATTTTGAATATACAATCTTTCAAGAGGGAAATATGGAGAATATCTGTATTCCTCCGTTATTGTTTATCCCTTTTGTAGAGAATGCGGTGAAACATAATTTGGATAGCGACAATTTATCTTATGTTCACTTGTATTTTTCTGTGCATAATAAACAGTTGACGTTTCGTTGCGAAATTCTAAGCCCCGTGTTCCTGTTAAGCGGGAAGGGGAATAGGGTTGGCCAATGTGAAACGCAGACTGGATTTACTTTATGAATCACGGTATACGCTACAGATAGAAGATAAAGAAACAACTTATAATGTCAACTTACATCTAAACTTATGAATTGTATTATTGTTGATGACGAGCCGGTAGCTCGCAAAGGTATGAAGTCATTGGTGGAGCAGATTCCACAACTGACATTGGTGGGTAGCTTTAATAATGCTATCGCAGCGTCTGCTTATATAAATGAATATACGGTTGATCTGATTTTCCTTGATATTCAGATGCCGGGAATTACCGGAATAGAATTTGCGCAAAGCATTCCCGTGAATACGTTGATTGTCTTTACAACAGCGTATGCGGAATATGCACTCGATAGTTATGAAGTAAGTGCCATTGATTATCTGGTGAAGCCCATTGAAATGAACCGTTTTCTGAAAGCAGTCAATAAGGCAATAGCATATCATAAACTGTTATTGTCGGAAACAGCCGAAAGAGTGGAGGAGATACAGGAAGAATATATCTTCATCAAATCGGAACGACGCTATATCAAGATAAACTTCAGTGATATTCTTTTTATTGAAGGACTAAAGGATTATTCCATTCTCCAATTGGAAGATCAGCGGGTGATTACTAAGATGAATCTGAAAAATATTCATGAGCAACTGCCCGCTAAACAGTTTCTCCGGATAAACAAGTCCTATATTGTCAATACCTCACGGATTGACTCTTTTGATACCAATGATATTTTTATTAAGTCTTATGAGATAGGAATAGGAGGTGGAAACTATAAGAAAACGTTTTTTTGAGGAATTTGTAGCGAAGAATTTGCAGAAAGACTAATCCGGTAGTTTACATGGAATGGCTTGGTATAAAAAGAATAAGAACGTTAAGTATTGGCCTATTTTCATAAAAAAGATGTTTTGCAGAAAGAAAAAGGAGAGAATATAGTGCAATATCCCCAAATAATGCTTTCCTTTGTACCAACAACAATAAAGAGGTTTATTACGATTTGATTTTTTTACATGAATCTTCTCATTTATTTGAGCATATCCATCTCTAATTAAGATCTTCCTAAAACTTTCTTATTGAATTATTAATTTTTTATATTTGTATTTTATGAATTTGTACATTGGAAATCTTAGCTATAATGTTAAGGAATCAGATTTGAGACATGTAATGGAAGAGTATGGAACAGTTGCTTCAGTAAAGTTAATCACAGATCGTGAAACTAGAAGATCAAAAGGTTTTGCGTTTATCGAAATGCCGGATGATGCAGAAGCTGCTAAAGCTATCGAACAATTGAACGGTGCAGAATATGTAGGTCGTTCAATGGTAGTAAAAGAAGCATTGCCAAAGAATTAATACTGAATACATATACAGTAATAGAGAAAGGCGCACTAGGTAACTAGCGCGCCTTTCTTCTGTTAATCCTCATTGTTATCTTCTTCATCATCCACCATATTATTGAGTTCCAATTCCAGGTCTACCAGCTCTTGTTCCCATAATTTCAGGATATCCTTCGGTGTATCTTTTGCAGCTTTCTTTATTCTTTCTTGAGCAACAGATACTTCATGCTCTAATTGTCTACGTCTGCTCATAATTCTATTGTTTTGATTATAAAATGATAACAACTCGTGTGGGGAATAGTTCGACGGGATAAAATTAAAAGTAATGGGGTGAACTATTCACAAATAAAGGATGTTTTGTAATCTGAATCTTTAAAAAACATACAGCCATGCTCAATTTAATAGCCGTTTTCTTAGTATGTTCAGGTATCGGAATTGCAGTACATATTGCCATAGACCTGACACATCGTCCGCAATCAATGAAGATAATGAATGCAGTCTGGATATTATCTGCATTATGGGGAAGTTATTTAGCTTTATGGGCGTATAATAAGTTTGGACGGAGTAGTCCGATGAAAGCTGAGGATGATGGGATGAAAATGGATATGTCTGGCATGAAAGATATGTCTGATATGAAGGGAATGGATATGTCCGGTATGAAAGATAATATGGAGATGGATATGGCCATGCAGGGAGAAATGTCGATGCAAGGAATGCAACGTCCTTATTGGCAATCGGTAGCTTTGTCGGCGCTTCATTGTGGTGCAGGATGTACATTGGCAGATATCATAGGAGAGTGGTTTACAAACTATGTTCCTGTAACTGTGGCAGGAAGTCAGCTCTTTGGTAATTGGGTACTTGACTTTATTCTGGCTTTGATGATTGGTGTTTATTTCCAATTCTATGCTATTCGGGAGATGGAAAAAATATCGGTAGGTAATGCCTTGGCTCGTGCTTTCAAAGCGGATTTCTTTTCTCTTTTGTCCTGGCAGGTAGGAATGTATGGCTGGATGGCGATTGTCTATTTTGTATTGTTCATCAATGAACCGTTACCCAAAGACACATGGATATTCTGGTTTATGATGCAGTTGGCTATGCTTTTCGGCTTCTTCTGTGCATATCCTATGAATGCTCTTCTTATAAAATTAGGTATAAAGAAAGGTATGTAAAATAAATGCAGATTTACTCTAAACGATAAGTATGTAATTACTTATTTGAGGGAGTGAATCTGCATCTGTTATGATATGACTACTTTTGTCTTTTCTTTTCTCTTTGGGAGTTTATCTTTTCAATAATTTCGGTATATCCGAAGGTTCTTGTGCTACCCGGATACCGGCAGCTTCTAAAGATTTAATCTTCTCTTTTGCCGAACCGGAACTTCCCGAATGATAGCTCCTGCATGTCCCATCTGCTTTCCCGGAGGAGCTGATTGCCCGGCAATAAATGCTACCACAGGTTTGGTTACATTATTGCGGATATATTCGGCCGCTTGCTCTTCCGCATTTCCTCCAATCTCTCCAATCAGAACGATTGCTTCTGTTTCCGGATCATTTTGGAACATCTCCAGCAGTTGACGGAAATGAAGACCTACAACAGGATCGCCCCCGATGCCGATAGCGGTGGATTGTCCCATACCATTAGCTGTTAAGTGATACACAATCTCGTAAGTAAGTGTTCCGCTACGACTGATAACTCCGACATTCCCTTCTAAAAAGACCTGTCCCGGTAAAATGCCTACCATGCTTTTTCCCGGAGAGATCAGTCCCGGACAGTTGGGGCCGATCAGCATAGCACCTTTTTGTTCGACAAACTGGTGCGCCTTAATTACATCCAGCGTGGGGATTCCTTCCGCAATACAGACAATTAACCGGATGCCCGCATCTGCTGCCTCCATAATGGCATCTGCCGCAAAACGTGCCGGAACAAAAATGATAGAAGTATTGGCTTTCGTTTGTTCAACCGCGTCATACATAGTATTGAATACGGGGATGCCGTCTACATCTGTTCCTCCTTTGCCCGGAGAAGTTCCTCCAACAACATGGGTTCCGTATTCTTTCATCTTCTTGGCGTGGAAAAGCCCGTCTCTCCCGGTGATTCCCTGTACAATCAGGCGGGTGGATTTATCTATTAATATGCTCATAATTGCTTTATTTATTAATGATTTGGGTACTTATTATGCTTTCAGAGCCATAAGAGCAGCTTCTTTCATCGTTGTGGCTATTTGGAAACGGCTGTAATTCCGTAACAGTTCCCGTCCGATATGCTCATTAGTGCCTGTAAGCCGTACGATAACAGGTATATTACTGTTTATCTGCTCGAATGCCTGAAGAAGCCCCATTGCTACATCATCACAGCGGGTGATTCCTCCAAAAATATTAATCAGGACCACTTTCACTTTTTCATCCTGCAATAAAAGTTTCATGGCTTCAATTACCTTGACAGGATTGGAACTACCACCAATGTCGAGAAAATTGGCTGGCTGACCTCCATAAAGTTTAATCATGTCCATAGTAGCCATAGCGAGTCCGGCACCATTTACCATACAACCGATGTTACCATCCATGTGGACATAACTGAATCCTTTATCTTTAGCGTCTGCTTCTATTCTTTCTTCCTCCGTCGGATCAAATAAAGCATGTACCTCCGGATGGCGATAGAGCGCATTGTCATCAAAAACAATCTTTGCGTCAATAGCCATCAACGTACCTTTCTTGGTTAGTGCCAGCGGATTTACTTCCACTAATGATGCATCATTTTCCATGAAGATCTTATAAAGTTCCTGAAGGATGGCCGCCATTTTACCCGCCTGCTCCATTTGAGGAAAGAGGGAGAAAGCAAAACGCTTGCCAGATAGTCGGGAAGACCAATAAATGGATTGATTGAATATCGGATGATTTTCTCCGGTGTTTGACGGGCTACCTCTTCGATATCCATACCGCCGGATGCACTCATCATCAGAACGACAGAACGTGTATTTCGGTCGATGGTGTAACTGACATAATATTCGGCAGCAATATCTACCGCCTCACTAACCAGTACTTGATTGACCGGAAGTCCTTTAATACTCATTCCGAGAATATTTTTAGCTTCCTGATAAGCATCTTCCGTATTGTTTACCAGTTTCACTCCTCCGGCTTTTCCCCGGCCTCCGGTTAATACCTGTGCTTTTATAACCACCCTGTCTGTTCCCATCCTCCGGTAAGCGGCTATGACACCTGCGGCTGTACGGCATAAAGTGTGCCTCTCGACAGGTATTCCGTACTTGGAGAAAATCTCTTTCGCTTGATATTCATGTATTTTCATGGCTCATAAATTTGAGTAAATGATTCCTGTAATAAAAACAATAGCAAGATACGGAAAGTTTGCCGGAAAAGAAAAGTAATGGGGTGTTATACAACATGTTAATCCGTATGCTATGAATAGGCTTAATATAAAAAAGCGTGTTGGCAATAGTTACCAACACGCTTCATATATTTAAAGATAAAGTCTTTCTTACGGATGCTTATGCAATACCGTGAGCATTGACAGTACCGTCAATTTTCTTAATCAGTCCTTGAAGTACGGTACCCGGGCCACATTCTGTAAAATCAGTAGCACCGTCGGCAACCATATTCTTAACAGACTGTGTCCAGCGTACGGAAGCAGTCAGCTGGGCAACCAGATTCTTTTTGATTTCTGCAGGATCAGTGTGAGGAAGTGCATCCACATTCTGATATACCGGACATTTAGGAGTATGTATTTCTGTAGCTTTGATAGCAGCTTCCAGTTCTATTTTAGCAGGATCCATTAATGGAGAATGGAAAGCACCACCCACTTTCAGCGGAAGAGCACGTTTTGCTCCGGCAGCTTTCATCAGTTCGCAAGCCTTTTCGATACCCGGTACAGAGCCGGAGATAACGATTTGTCCCGGGCAGTTGTAGTTGGCCGGTACGCAAACTTCACCTTCTGCATTTACTGCTGCACAGATTTCTTCTACTTTTTCATCCGGCAATGCGATATGGCAGCCATGGTGGAAGGAGTAGCTTCGCAAGCTTTCTGCATAGCCATTGCACGTGCATACACAAGTTTCAAGCCATCTTCAAAACTCAATGCACCGGCAGCAACCAATGCAGAGAACTCACCAAGTGAGTGGCCGGCAGTCATTTCCGGTTTGAAGTCGTCGCCCATGCAAAGAGCAGAAATAACAGAGTGAAGGAAAACGGCAGGTTGAGTAACCTTTGTCTGACGAAGATCTTCGTCTGTGCCGTCGAACATGATATCTGTAATGCGATATCCGAGGATATCATTTGCTTTTTCAAACAATTCTTTTGCTAAAGCTGAGTTTTCATACAGGTCTTTACCCATTCCTACAAATTGAGCGCCTTGACCGGGAAATACAAATGCTTTCATATTTTTATTATTTAATTGTATTTTTAATTGCGGGTGCAAAGTTACGTATTTTTATGATACAACCGCACAAAATGTAACACCATTTGTGCAAACCGGACGTCCCGGAA
>ENA-OQIG01000420-OQIG01000420.1-human-gut-metagenome-genome-assembly--contig:-NODE-420-length-24753-cov-2.913100_pt1 | contig 24753 bp, 25 predicted proteins | sample MGYA00242576_ERZ504741 | MGnify/ENA primary metagenome ERZ504741 (study PRJEB26092, sample SAMD00036436) | human gut metagenome | host: Homo sapiens | study: EMG produced TPA metagenomics assembly of... | reverse complement strand
TTTAATTTTTTTGTTGTATCTTTGTGAATCACGAACTAAATAGCAATCAGATGGATTATGAGGACCTTAACTATTTTTTTTATCTCTTTATTCTCACTGCCGCTGGCGCTGAATGCACAGTCGGTTGATGAGATGTTGCAGAAAATATCTGCCGCCATTGAGGCTGGGCAGAATGGACAGGCTGTGAGCTATTTCCGACAGACTATTCCTCTGAATATAGACCGTACGGAAATGTATTATTGGACGAATGTGGACAAGAATAGTGAAATTAGCTCCAAACTGGCTACTGAATTAGCTCTCGCCTATAAAAAGAAACGGAATTACGACAAAGCTTATTTGTTCTACAAAGAGTTGCTGCAAAAGGACCCAAATAATGTAGATTGTTTGGAAACATGTGCGGAAATGCAAGTGTGCCGCGGACAAGAAAAAGATGCTTTGCGTATGTACGAAAAAATATTGCAACTCGATGCGGATAATCTGGCTGCTAATATCTTTTTAGGAAACTATTATTATTTGATGGCAGAGCAGGAGAAGAAAAAGTTAGAAACGGATTACAAAAAACTTCCTTCTCCCACTAAAATGCAGTATGCCCGCTATCGGGATGGATTATCGAAGTTGTTTACTACCCGGTATGAGAAAGCGCGTAACTCTTTACAGAAAGTTGTTCTACGTTTTCCATCGACAGAAGCTCAAAAGACATTGGATAAGATATTGAGAATAGAAAAAGAGGTGAATCGCTAGGTGGTTCACCTCTTTTTCTATTCTCAAGGTATTTTTATTCCATCTCAATCGGACAAAGTAGCACTCCACCAGTAGTATGGCGATCTATCGATTGATATATAGGTTGGCTTCTTTGTATTGTTTGAGACGACATTGTTATGTTTCTTGTATTCCGATTGGTTCCCGTTATCAGAGTAATGGCCTTGTTTAACATAAACTCATCAGAGCTGCCTAAAGGGAGCAAAGTGTCTTCTGGATTTTGGGCTAAATTAAACTCGTTCCAATCGTAATCGGGGGTAAATCCGGCACTATAGTCTGAATGTACAGCATTGGTAACTTTTGTAGTAATAGGCCAATACGCCCATTCATATTGATCATCTGAATACTTCTGCATTCCGACATTTTTCCCTTCTGTTAATTCACCGATGAGTATGATATTCATGAAGGGTTCCAAACTGCTGATAACCAATTCTGAGGATGATGCGGTATTTTCACTTGTTAAGATATAAATGCGATTAGAATTAAGCTTCAAATAGCCTGTCGTTCCTCCAGTTTCCGTATTGAAATATCTGGTGTGTGTCACTTTCCCTTTGTTGTTGGAAAAAATACCAAAGACTTTATCTTTGTACTCTTCGGAAATCAAAAGTCCTGCTAGCATATTGGCCGAATGTTCATAACCGCCCCCGTTATAGCGCAAATCTAATACAAATTCGTTCACTCCTTTTGATTGGAAATCGGCAAATATGGTTTTCATTTCTTCATCATAAGTACGATCATCTACGCCCGTTGGCCCCGGAGTGAAATGGTTGTAAACCAGATAGCCTATTTTCTTATCTCCAAACGTAAGTACGTCATGATAATATAACGGATTATCTTCGACTGCCGTAGAAGCTCCTATGGCAATTGTCTTAGTTTCTGAATTGTGTTTTATAATCCATTGAGAAGCAGAACCATTCAATAGGGCCTTGTAATTTCCTTCTTTTATATTATTTTTTCCATCTATACCTATAATCCAATCTCCTCGTTCCAAACCGGCTGCATGTGCAGGGCTATTGGGTAGAATATACACTACTCGGGCATAATAATATCCTAAAGGTTTGTTATTTCCATCTACTATATTAAACAATGTAAATTCCATTCCATAGGTATTGTCTGCATCAATACTGGTACGTGTTTTATAATCTTTATTCTTCTCCATGTAAGAATAGTAGTAGAGGTGTTTTCCATTCCTTGTTTTGCCATCGTTCAGACTGAGCAATGAATAAAAGAAAGTTTCAGGGTCGGCTGTGTAATCTATTTTGTTAGTTGCTGGTAACTCATTATACCATAAATAATCGTTACGCAATTTTTTCTCTATCCAATGATTTATGCTAAGATCCGTATCATCATCGTCTCCTTTTATCGAATCTGTATCATCATCTGAACAAGACACGCTAAATAAACAAAGGAATATTCCTATCCATATATGTAGGCCGAATTGAGCTTTCGTCATTTTTCTCATTTTTTATAAGGTTGCTAATTCACAAATATATTTATTTTTTCAACACAATGTAGCAATAATAGTTTGTTAAGTGATGATTATTTCAGTAAATATTCCACCTCCTTAAACATATAGCCTCTTTTGTTTAGTATTTCATCTTCCAGTATTAATCTTCCTTCGGGTTCTACACAAATGATTCGTGCAAGAAATTCACCGTTGGCATCTTTAAAACGATGCATTCCTTCCTTTCTGAAAAGAGACATTTCATATTGGCAGACTATTGATTCCGTATTGCCTTTTTTAAGTTAAACTATAATAAGATTGGATACGCAATACGATGTTCTTCAGTATTTCAAATAGATCGAACTCTTTTCCTGTAATTTGTCGCAGTGAAACAGGATTAGGGGCAAAACTGTGAAACGTTTCCTGATTAATATTGATTCCAATCCCTGCTATACTTTGACTGATGTTCCGTCCCATCAGGTCATTTTCTATCAATATTCCACATATTTTCTTTTCTTTCCAATAAATATCGTTCGGCCATTTGATAGAGATATCGGTGGTATAGGTATCCAGTTCTTCCTTAATAGCCAAAGAAATAATCTGTGAAATGAGAAACTGGCGTCGTGCTTCCAGGAATTCAGGGAAGATGACGATGCTGAAAAGAAGATTCTTACCGGAATCTGATTCCCAAGAGTTGCCGCGTTGTCCACGACCGGAAGTCTGAAAGTCGGCGACTACGACAGTGAGTTCTTCCACTTTTTGTTTAGAACAGAGAGACTGCAGATAGTTGTTGGTAGAATTAGTCTCGCTGATATGAATCAATGGAACCGGGAATATATCAGGGGAGGGCATCATATTCTGCGCGTAACTTTTTAGTAAATTTCTTGATTACCTCATCATAAGAGTGATCGATAAGTTCTTTCATCAGTTTATCGTCTACGTCACTCTCAAAACGAACACTGTTCCAGTATTTTTTATTAAAATGATAAGCTCCTTCAATTCCTGAATAATGTTCGCGTAGTTCGATCGCTTTTTCCGGATCACATTTCAATGCGATGTGATTGGCTTCTTCCAAATCGATGAGAGCAAACATTTTGTTCATCACCTTGACAACAAGTGATACATCATCGAAAGGGAAAGACTCGGTAACTCCTTTCTTGTTGAGGCAGTATTCTCTGACAGTTTCTACATTCATAATGATTCGATTATATAATAACTCTATGTATTCTGCATCTTCTGTAGTGAACTTTAATATAAAGGAGGATAAAATGCTTCCTCTATGTGTTCAACCTTGAAATTTATCTCATCGCCTACTATCGTAATGATATCAAAGCGTACAGGAGAGTCAATCTGAAACAATCTGATATAGGTATCCGCTGCGCGTACCGTACGTCTTATTTTAGGTAAATCAACAGCATCTTCCGGCTCTGCAAACAGAGTATTACTGCGGGTTTTCACTTCTATTACAATCAGTTCATTATCCTTTGCTGCTACAATGTCCAGTTCGAAATGTCCTTTTCTCCAGTTCCGGTTACGGATGAGATACCCCTTCTGTTCAAGATAAGCTACGGCGGCATTTTCTCCGGCTTTTCCTAAATCATTATGTTTAGCCATCTTTTTTTGCAAATTTACTGCTTTTATTCTTTGTATTTACAGAAGTAAAAGTAATTTTGCAGAAGATATGAGAAAAAGGAGTAAGAAGTGCCTGAAAATGCATGTCGAGTGTACCAAAAGGGAACGACGGATGAGCATTTTATTGAGCGACGAAGAACAGCTGATTGTAGATCGTTATCTTGAGAAATATAAGATAACGAACAAGTCACGTTGGCTTCGTGAAACGATTCTCATGTTTATTCATAAGAATATGGAAGAAGATTATCCAACCCTTTTTGGTGAACACGACATGAGACGATAGGGGGATAATAAAAATAATAGATTCAAAATTAAAGGGTGGAATGCTGGACGATATTTACTTCATGAAACAAGCTTTGATAGAGCAGGAAAGGCTGCCGAGCGGGGGGAAGTTCCCGTTGGAGCTGTCGTGGTTTGTAAGGAGCGGATTATCGCACGTGCCCATAATCTCACAGAAACATTGAATGATGTAACGGCTCATGCCGAGATGCAGGCTATTACAGCTGCTGCCAATGTGCTTGGTGGCAAGTACTTGAACGAATGTACCTGTATGTCACAGTTGAACCTTGCGTAATGTGTGCCGGAGCTATTGCTTGGGCACAGACTGGTAAGCTTGTATTGGCGCCGAAGATGAAAACGCGGCTATCAGAAATATGCCGGTTCGGCTCTACATCCTAAAACGGTGGTTGTAAAAGGGGTAATGGCTGACGAATGCGCTACATTAATGAAAGAGTTCTTTGCTGCGAAACGAAAATAAAAGCAGTATCCTGTTTTATTTGATTTCCTCAAAATCTACATATTCACCATCGTCCTGGGTGAATATTTTTTTATGTCTTTTTTCCGGGACGTTCTCGGAATATATTTCCTCTTCATCATCATTTGAACGGCGATCTCTTTGGCCATAGTCCTGTTGGCTTGTACGTCCCGATTCCGTTTGTTTCGGGCGTGATGAAGAAGAACCACGTCCTAATCCGAAAATCGTTCTTAGTATGAAGCCGATAATAGAAAGGCCAAATACGAAAATGGCAATAATAAAAATGAGTATGAATAAAAGTATATGCATCGGGCTATGATTTTTATGTTGTTACTTCGATAAAACTCATAGTACAACAAACGTTGCCAAGAGATTGTTTATTTACTTTTTCTTGTAAAAAGTGAAAGTAAAATATACCATACAATGATGGCGGCAAAGCTACTGATTCCAAGAAATATAAGAAGAGGAATGCAGATAATCAGGAATATAAAACTGATTTTGTTGTCATTCCATGACAGATTTTTAAATTTCAGCGAAAACATCGGTATTTCTGATACCAGCAGTCCGGAAAACAGACAGACAAGTATAAGAAGGTAGACAGGATGGCAGTTGTCTGATATCAGGAAGTCATGTGCACCCGCCACTAAAGAACCCCAGAACAGAGCGTTGGCGGGAACCGGAAGTCCCACAAAAGAACTGGTCTGTCGCGTGTCATTATTGAATTTAGCCAGGCGCAATGCTGAAAAAACAGAAATCAAGAATGCCAAATAAGGTAGGTAAGGAGCGATGAACTCCATACTTGCCGGATAATACATTTCTTTGAACAGAGAGAATACGATCAGTGAAGGAGCAACTCCAAAACTGACATCATCTGCCAATGAGTCCAAGTCTTTTCCGATAATGGAATGTGCGTTGAGCATACGAGCCAACAATCCGTCGAAGAAATCGAAAATGGAACTTAAAGCAATGAAAAGTAGTGCCAGCTCATATTTGGCTTCAAAAGCCATGACGCAGGCAATACAACCGGAGAAAAGGTTCAGGCAGGTTACGGTATTCGGAATACTGTTTTTAATAACGTTTGTCATTGTGACAGAATTATTTAAGTTTGGCGATAACCGTTTGGTTACCGGTCGTTAATTGTCCCATGCTGACACATACTTCTGTGCCAATGGGTAAATACACATCCACACGGGAACCGAATTTGATAAATCCCATGTGTTCGTCAATATAACATTCTTCTCCTACTTCAGCGTAGGTGACAATACGGCGTGCCACTGCTCCGGCAATTTGCCGGGTGAGTACTTCCACTCCTTCCGGAGTTTCGATTACTACCGTAGAACGTTCGTTTTCTGTGCTGGCTTTCGGCAGCCATGCTTTCATGAAGTTTCCATTATGATGTGCTACCTTTTTAATGGTACCGTCCACCGGATACCAGTTGGCATGTACATTCACAATGCTCATGAAGATGGATATCATTAACCGGCGGTCATGGAAATATTCGTTTTCATCGACTTCCTCGATAACGACGATTTTTCCATCGGCGGGTGCTACGACAATCTTTTCAGTGTCCTGTCCGAAGAGACGGATCGGACATCGAAAGAAATTCACCATCAGCAGATAGACTGCTATACTCGCTACTGCTACCACATAAAATGGTATTTTGCAATCGATCCCCCAATAAAGAGCCGCATTAATCAATAGCAATAGCAAGAAGCTAGCCCATAATATATGTGTTCCTTCGCGGTGAATACGTATTTTCTTCAATTTCTTTAGTCGGCCCATGAATGCTGTTTAATGATATTGTCTGCAAAAATATACTTAATTTAAAAATTCAGCAAGTAAATGAGCATAGAAATGCGAATGTTGATAACTTTTTGAGGATTATTTTTGTTTATAACCCGGGAGGTAGTAATTTTATGCCTTCAAATTAACTACTTATCATTATGCAGGATTTCGTTCATTTACATGTCCATACTCAATATTCTTTGTTGGATGGTCAGGCTAGCGTAGCTCGTCTGGTTGATAAAGCCATGAAGAATGGGATGAAGGGTATAGCCGTGACCGATCATGGAAATATGTTCGGTATCAAGGAATTTACGAACTACGTCAATAAGAAGAACAGCGGTCCGAAAGGTGAAGTCAAGGACCTGAAGAAGCGAATTGCAGGAATTGAGGCCGGCACGATAGAGTGCGAGGATAAAGAGGCGGAGATTGCTGCTTGCAAAGCTAAGATCGTGGAAGCGGAAAACAAACTATTCAAACCGATCATTGGTTGTGAAATGTATGTGGCACGCCGTACCATGGACCTGAAAGAAGGCAAGCCCGACCAGAGTGGTTATCACCTGATCGTATTGGCTAAGAATGAAACAGGTTATCACAACCTTATTAAATTAGTATCGCACGCGTGGACGCGCGGTTATTATATGCGTCCGCGTACTGACCGTAGCGAACTCGAAAAATATCACGAAGGACTTATTATTTGTTCAGCCTGTCTCGGTGGTGAGGTGCCGAAGCGGATTACTGCCGGGCAATTTGCCGAAGCGGAGGAAGCAATACAATGGTATAAGAATTTGTTTGGCGATGACTACTATCTGGAGTTACAACGCCATAAAGCGACTGTTCCCCGTGCCAATCATGAGTGTTATCCGTTGCAGGTGAATGTGAACAAACATTTGATAGAATATGCTAAGAAATTCAATGTCAAACTGATTTGTACGAATGATGTTCACTTTGTAGATGAAGAGAATGCGGAAGCGCACGACCGTTTGATCTGTTTGAGTACCGGTAAGGATTTGGATGATCCTACCCGTATGCTTTACACCAAACAAGAATGGATGAAGACACGCGAAGAGATGAACGAACTCTTTGCCGACGTGCCCGAAGCATTGAGCAATACACTGGAGATTCTTGATAAGGTAGAATACTACTCGATCGACCATGCACCTATCATGCCGACTTTCGCCATTCCCGAAGATTTCGGAACAGAGGAGGGGTATCGGGCGAAGTTTACAGAAAAAGACTTGTTCGACGAGTTTACTCAAGATGAACATGGTAATGTGGTATTAAGTGAAGAGGATGCGAAAGCAAAAATTAAACGCTTGGGTGGTTATGATAAACTTTATCGTATAAAACTTGAAGGAGATTATTTGGCAAAACTGGCTTTTGACGGAGCTAAAAGAATTTATGGTGAACCTCTAACGGAAGAAGTCAAAGAACGAATGAACTTCGAATTGTACATCATGAAAACGATGGGTTTCCCCGGATACTTCTTGATTGTACAGGACTTTATCAATGCGGCACGTAAGGAACTGGGTGTGTCGGTAGGTCCGGGACGTGGTTCGGCAGCAGGTTCAGCAGTGGCTTATTGTTTGGGTATTACGAAGATAGACCCTATCCAATATGATTTGCTGTTTGAACGTTTCTTGAATCCAGACCGTATTTCCTTGCCCGATATTGATGTGGACTTTGATGATGACGGTCGTGGTGAGGTACTTCGTTGGGTGACAAATAAATATGGTCAGGAAAAAGTTGCTCATATTATTACGTATGGTACTATGGCGACAAAGATGGCTATCAAGGATGTCGCGCGTGTACAAAAGCTACCTTTGTCAGAATCCGATCGTTTGTGTAAACTGGTTCCTGACAAGATTCCTGACAAGAAACTTAATTTGCCGAATGCCATTGCTTATGTTCCCGAATTGCAAGCAGCGGAAGCGTCATCTGATCCTCTATTGCGGGATACGATCAAGTATGCCAAAATGCTTGAAGGCAACGTGCGTGGTACAGGTGTACATGCTTGCGGTACGATTATTTGCCGTGATGATATTACTGACTGGGTACCTGTCAGCACTGCTGATGATAAGGAAACGGGCGAAAAGATGCTTGTTACCCAGTATGAAGGCTCGGTGATTGAAGATACTGGTTGATTAAGATGGACTTCCTCGGTCTGAAAACTTTGTCTATCATCAAAGAAGCTGTTGAAAATATCCGTTTAAGTCGTAATGTTGAAGTGGATGTCGATGCGATAGATATTTCTGATCCGGCTACTTATAAATTATATAGTGACGGACGTACGATTGGTACATTCCAGTTTGAATCTGCCGGTATGCAGAAGTACCTGCGCGAATTGCAGCCTTCTACATTCGAAGATTTGATTGCCATGAATGCCCTTTATCGTCCGGGACCGATGGATTATATCCCTGATTTTATTGATCGTAAACATGGACGCAAGCCGATTGAGTATGATATTCCTGTAATGGAAAAGTACTTGAAGGATACGTATGGGATTACGGTCTATCAGGAACAGGTGATGCTTCTGTCACGTTTATTGGCTGACTTTACCCGTGGTGAGTCCGATGCCTTCGTAAAGCGATGGGTAAGAAGCTGCGCGACAAGCTGGATCACATGAAACCTAAATTTATTGAAGGTGGGCGTAAGAACGGACACGACCCGAAAGTGCTTGAAAAGATTTGGACCGACTGGGAAAAGTTTGCGTCTTATGCTTTCAATAAATCACATGCTACTTGTTATTCGTGGGTAGCTTACCAAACAGCCTATCTAAAAGCAAATTACCCTCCTGAATATATGGCAGCTGTCATGAGCCGAAGTTTGTCGAACATTACCGATATCACGAAACTGATGGACGAATGTAAGGCAATGGGTATTCAGACACTGGGACCGGATGTAAATGAGAGTAACCTGAAGTTTACCGTAAACCATGATGGTGATATTCGTTTTGGACTTGGGGCCGTCAAAGGTGTAGGTGAAGCTGCCGTGCAAAGCATTATGGAAGAACGCAGGCAAAATGGTCCTTTCCTCGGAATCTTTGATTTTGTGCAACGTGTCAATCTCAATGCCTGCAACAAGAAGAATATGGAATGTCTGGCATTAGCCGGAGGATTTGATAGTTCCCGGAACTGAAACGGGAACAATATTTTGCTGTAAACTCTAAGGGAGAAGTTTTCCTGGAAACATTAATGCGTTATGGTAACCGTTATCAGGCAGATAAAGCGGCTGCCGTCAATTCTCTGTTCGGTGGTGAAAACGTTATTGATGTTGCAACTCCTGAAATACCTCAAGGGGTAGAACGCTGGAGTGATCTTGACCGTCTGAACCGTGAACGTGATTTGGTTGGTATCTATCTTTCCGCTCACCCGTTAGATGAATTTTCTATCGTATTGGAACATGTTTGCAATACACGTATGGCAGATTTGGAAGATAAAGCTGCACTTGTTGGTCGTGAAATAACGATGGGAGGAATTGTAACTAGTGTTCGTCGTGGAGTCAGCAAGAATGGAAATCCGTATGGCATTGCTAAGATTGAAGATTATTCCGGTTCTACTGAAATCCATTCTGGGGAAATGACTGGGTGACTTATCAGGGATATCTCAACGAAGGAACGTTCTTATATATTAAAGCTCGTTGCCAACCAAGCAATGGCGGCAGGATGAACTGGAAGTGAAAATTACCTCTATGGAACTTCTTCCCGACGTGAAAGAAGAACTGGTGCAGAAGATCACGATCGTCATTCCCCTGTCTGTCTTGAACTCGGCCTTGGTCACTGAACTTGCCACTCTGACGAAGGAACATCCGGGAAATACGGAACTATATTTTAAAGTAACGGATGATGCTGATGTAACTCACATGTCGGTTGATTTGATTTCCCGTCCGGTTAGACTTTCAGTAGGCCGGGATTTAATAACATATTTAAAGGAACGTCCCGAACTGGGATTTCATATAAATTGATTATATTTATAATATCTGTAAAGTACTAATGTAATGTGGAAATATTTTTTGTTTAGCTATTTTTTTATTTGTAGTAAAATATAATTTTTGCATTAGTAAATTAGCTTTAATAAAATGGGAAATAAAGGCTTTTTACAGTATTTATTCCCCATTTTATTAAAGCTAATTGTTAGAGTTGGATATTGTAAGATTATGCCTTCCTGAATTCAGGATTTTTATTTTATCTTTCGTATATGGTACTTCTATTGTTATACCATCTGGTATGCATAAAGACATATGAATTTGATTCTTTTTTCGTTTTAATACAACCTGAACCTTTCCGGCAATAGTTCAATCGTAGCTGACGCATTTGTTAAATCTCCCATTTGTGGGGCAACACGAATAACTTTGAATCCTGGAGTTATAGGAGTTATACCACAAACTTTTTGACTTAACAAAGTTAATGGTCCGCCACTCCATGCATGATTTATGGTACCACCTCCGAAACCTTCCTGACCAATTCCCCAACCTTCGAATAATGTGGTATAATCTTTGTAACTCAACATCTTTGAATAACGTTTTTTCATACGATATAAAGCAAATGATGGTTCATTCATTATGAAAAGAGCTTCTAAAACATATTTTTCCATGTACGGGCTTGCATGATATTCATTTTTGAATATTTCCAAAAGTTGTGGGTATTTGTCAGAAGAAGCTAATCCAGATACCACAGCCATTGCTTGTGCACGATCATCTGTTGCATGGGTATACAGTGGAGAACGATAACAAGTTCCGGTCCAGAATTCTGAATCAAATTCTTTCTCAATCCCACGCATCAAAGATGATATCTCTTCCACGTCAGATGACTTGCCTAATTGTCGGGCAAATTCTCGTTCTGCTTTTAAAGCTAAATAGTACCAACAATTTGTCAATACTCCCATATCAATATTCTCTCCCCAATCTCCCCAATTCCAGTCTCCTTTTCGTTCAATAACTAATCCTTTCTCATTTATTTTCCATACTTCGTGTAAATAGCGGTGTATACGATCATAAATATCCGGGATAAAACTATTATCTCCGCTATAAAATGCTAACGTGTAAAATCCATACCAACCAATAGTTGCCAATGTCTGTAGCGGAAGTTCTCTCCTATTACCGGGAATAGGAGAAAAGAATATCCCATTCGGTTTCTGCCAATTTATTAATTCATACACACCTTTGAGGCTAATTGATAACTGGAAGGAGAAAGTGCATAAAATGCTTCGCCTAATTCATTTACCTCATCTCCCCACCATTGCGCACGTTCACGATCTGGGCAATCCATATAATTATCGCGCATAGTTATATATAATGTGCGGGCAGAGCGTTTCCATAATTCATTCAAGAAAGGGTCATTACAATAAAAATTACCGGAGATTTCTGTATTATATCCTGTTTCCCTAAATTTCAAACTGACAATCTTAACTCCTTTAGGAATAATATACTGAACTTCATGCCCATTCATCCAGCCATAACTTTCATATTCTTGCAATCCGTTCCGAGTGATATATTCTGCACGAACATTGTATTCAGAACCACCACAATAATTATCAGTTCGTATATTGATCTTTTTACCAGCAGGAGCCTCCACTTTTAAATAGGGGGTAATCTGACAATTATACGGCAGACGGCAATAGACTGTATCTTTATTAGCTGAATATCGAATACTGATATAGGGCGTAGTCCATAATCTTTCCATAAAGGAATCGGGCGTTTTATTAGTTTACCAAAAGGAGAAACACCTACCTCTGAAACGACAATGGCTTTCGGAATAACTCCTCTATATCCGGGTAGATTCCATCCAAGCTTCTCTTTTCTGGCATCAAATAAAATATTACTTTCTGACCAAACGCCAATTGGGATTAGGTGGTGTCATGGTATTCTGATATGCGGTATATACATCACTCTCCCAGCTATCATCAGATAAAATATTTATCTCTGGTGAAGTTGCTTCAAAAAAAAATGCTGCCAGACCACTATTGTTATGACTAAATTCGGATTTTCCAAAGTGCCAAACTAAAACAGCAATTGTATTTTCTCCTATTTGTAAAAAAGGAGCTATTTCAACAGGATCATAATAAGTATCGTAAGGTGAGGGAGTTCGTTTCAGTCCTCCTTCAAATACCACCATTTGGCCGTTAATCCACAACCAATATTTACTGTCTGCTGCAATATTAGCAATAAGGGATCGGGGAATATTATCAATATGTACCGTTTTACGGTATATCAGCCAAGTATTTGTAGCACTATTACAAAGTTCCCCGCTTATCCACTGCGCTCGGGTGTTATCTGAATTTTGGGCTTGAATATGTGCTGCTGTTAATATGCCCACTATTAAAGATACGATAATTTTTTTCATTAGTTATGTGAATCTATGTTGAATGAACTTTACCTCAAGGTGAAAGCTACAGAGATTGCTTTTCAACCTATAGAATTAGAAGCTGGAAAGAAATCTCTGTAGCTTATTTATTCTGATTACCTATGAAAATGATTCATCTGCGAAGTGGGTTATTCTTTCAGTGTATTATATAATGCTTTAACTTCTTCGGCTGTCAAAGCACGATCATATATACGAGTTATAGCAATTTGACCTTTATAGGCTCTGTCTGCCTCATTTGCAGCACCAGCGTCGCCACCAATTACGAACCATTTGTTTCCTGGAAATTGGAATGAATTACCACTAGCAGGGGCTCTTTGTGCTTCAACTTTTCCATCTACATACAATTTAATGGCATCTGCATTTCCTGTACCGTCCCAAACACCCACTACATGATACCAAGTTTCTTCTGGTACTTCGCCCAGTGGAGGCATATTACAAGCAGAATAATTACCTATATAAGGTTCAAAACCCCAGCTGTTATTGTCATCATGCCAAATAAAAGCAACCCCACCGCCACCATGACATCCCATTGGAATGGGAGCACTTTCTCCATAATCTTTAGCAGTCACGTATAATTCCATCGAGAATCCATCAGCAATTGCATTTTGGAAACTTATGTTTTGGGTGAAATCAACAGTATAGAATCCACTGGTAATTTTATTTTGATTTACTGTTTCCGGATCGAATTTGGCAATATAACCAAATGTCTCATTTTCAATCATGGTCAAAGTAGGACCGGCAAATGTTTTAATAGGCATTTTCATCGCAGAAAGATCTTCTGCAGTACCATCTGCATTGAACTTAACATCGAGCAACTCTGCCATATCCACAGCACCCGCTTGTCTGATTTCTATACTTTTTGTTGTAGGATAAGCAGATGATTCAGAGGTTACTTCCACTGTTGCAGTACGTATTTTTGCGATATCACTTGTGGCTACTGTAAGCACTAACTGCTTATTTGTTAATGATTTTTGAGTAATCCATTTTACATTTTCAGGAATGATACATTTCAATGAAGGTAAATTAGTACTAATTGCGACAATGACATCTTTTCCTTCCTTTCCGACAGATGCATTTTCGGGAGTTACTATTAACCTTGGACCACCCGGTTGAATACAGTTCAATATGAAGTCCGGAACAGATGAATTTTGAGTAGAAGATAATATAACTTGAGCTTTTCTTTCTTCCAACCCTTCATTCTCGGTTGCTGTAAATGAAACTTCTTTGAAACCGACTCCTTCTGCGATATCAACTTAAACCATTCGTTACCTTCAGGAATTGTTATTTTCCAGTCCAGATTGCTCATTACCCTCAATGTTAGATTTTCAACATTACCAGTCAAGTTATAGTCTCCACCACTGATACCACCAACAGAATTTCCGTTTTTATCAACCAAGCGTAATACAGGAGCTCTTTTACTCCATCTTCAGAATTGTCTGAACAGGAGAAAATACCCATACACATGAATAATGCAAGCATCATCCAGACATTCATTAATAAATTTTTTTTCATTAGTTTATTCATTATAAGTTATACATTGTGGCAGTGTAAACTGCTTTATTAATTGTTCTATGAAACTCATTATTTATTTGATGACCGATACTTCTTTAGGGGCTTTCACTTCTGATATTACATTGCCATTTGCTTGTCTCTCATGGTAAATTTGTATTTCACCATAGGGAGTTGGAAATGTACCCTTTACCCACTGTAGATCTCCTAAATGAGGAGTTATACGTACTTGACGACATCCAGGTTCTAGTACTTCCACACCTAAAATGTGACGACTTAACCAAGAAGTTGGGCCTGAAGCCCAACCGTGGCACAAACTATGGCGGAAGCCTACATAGCAATAAGCACCACAGTCACCATGAATATCTTTTTTCCCTTCCGGCACTAATTCATCAATGGGAGCTGCATTCGGAATCCAATTGATATCGAAATCTTCCCAAAAACTAGTAGCTCCCAAGTCAATCATTGCTCCCCAATATTCACGAATCACGTCCAATGCCCCTTGAAAATTGCCAGCTGCAGCCATTGCTTCCAACATATAATAGCCATAAAAAGTAGAGAAGCCTTGTGCGCCATTTATTGAAAGAAATTCTTTATCAGCTTTTGGGGCATCAATTAATCCTGTAATCGCCATTAATGCGGCCACTTGCTTGGAGCCGGGAGCATCGGGAGCCGGGCAGGAAGCTAAAAACTTTTTATAAACTCTGGATGCAGCTTTTACCAATTTCTTCTCGGCAGCTTTACAGTCATTAGACAATTGTCTGTCTTTAAATAGTTCTGCAAATTCAACTCCGACTCGCATTCCCCAAACCATTAAGGCTTGGAGTCCTGCTGCAATTGCATCTTTGTTGCTATTCGATGGCCAATCCAAAAAACGAGTGCCATCCAGACATTCCTGCCCATCGGGGGCTATTTGAGTCATTAATTGTCTCAATAAAGCTATAATATAATCACGTGATTGTTCCAGATAGGCTTTATTTCCATGATAGCGATACCATTCGTAATGGCACAACAGCCACCAAATAGAATAAGAGGAGAATCCTGCATTCATCCAATGTGGTAATGGCGTGATATCACGCATTAAATCCAAACTTTTAGGTACCACTTCATTGTAACCGAACACACAGTTTACAGTCATCACCTCTGGATAGGAATCACCTATCCAGACCAAACGGTCACGTTTAATTCCATCCCAGAGATGATTCTGCATATTCAGATGAACGGTATAAGCTCCCGTTCTCCATATTGTGTTAAGTTTCTCATCATTACATTTGAAAGAACCACGATACGGAATATCGCGCATGATAGAGATTGCACGGACCTCCTTAAGCTCAAGTATTGCGTCTGTATCCAATAGATCAATGCGCACAAAACGAAAGCCGGAATTTCCTGTTTCATATACTCCGAGCCATGGAAGGATAAGCTCTTGATCTCTAATAGCATGATCGTTTGTCGCTCCTCCTTTGCCGTCTATGTCAGACATTGCCTCACTGACTGATTCGCCATAACGAAGACGGATTCTTACCGGCTTATGGCTTGGCCAGGCACCAGTGACCAATTGTACTCCACCATGAAGCTCTTTCCCGAAATCAAGAAGAATAGCTGGACGAGCTCCATCTGTAGAAGATAGTTGGCAATATGCGGCGGCCTTGGTCATTTTCTCTTTCTTGCCTTGTAAACCGGTGTTTATTGATTCGTAATCGTAATACGCTCCCCAATAAGCCTGACCATCCCCTTGGTTTAATAAAAATTTACAATTTGTGATATGATCACTATCTTGTTGCCAAACAATCCGGGTGGGAGTAATGTATGTACGTACACGCGGATCACGCTCTTGGGCATATATCACACACGCACTTAAAAGTGAGAATATAATTGTCAATTGTACTTTCATTATTATTTTTCATTAGTTAATTAATGCTTGTATATTGGTTTTATTTGTTTGCCTAAAGTATCATATATCTTCAACGACAAACATCCACCATGTACATCAAAATAACGGACTTCTAAGGGGTGCCATCCTTTCGCCAATGCACGTTGACATGATACTTCTTTTTTCTGATGTCGTCCTTCGTTGTCTACAATCATTTCGCCATCTACTTTTAGTGTACTACCATCATCAGATGAAAGGTAGAATGAGTAGATACCATCAACCGATACATAAAAATAACCAGTAAAAATTAAACCTACTCCGCTATCTGATAAATTACGAATATCTACTCCTGAGGGAATAGCGACATCGTCGATGGTGCTCTTTTCTTTTAAATGATAATTTTCTATTGCCTGGCAAGAAGAAATATTACCTTCATAGCATGTAAGCATTAATCCTTCTTTCTCCGGAACCTTAATGTCTGCTGGAACATATCCATCCTGTTTTTTATAAGAAGTACGGAAAACTTTACTCGATTTTCCATTAGGACGATACGCACGGAAGGCAAAATCTGCAGAATTCCGGATGGATATAGGGGCAGTGTATACTGCCGATTTTTCGGTTGGCTCTGTGCCATCGTCTGTATAATGGATAACAGCGTCCGGATCAGGGGAAATAACATTTACTTTAGTTTCACCGATAAAAGTATTTGTATCGCAAAATCCTTCCAAATCAACCATGCGGTAATCTATTCCCAATACATCTAAACGGTTGAATTGTCCAATCATGCGTTTCTGGAAGCTTTCCCAGTTGTAATTTGCTGCTTGCGACCAACCAGATTCTGCAATAGCAAGCAATCGAGGGAATGCCATATAATACATTCGTTCACGAGAAGGAATGAATTCTCCCCATATATTTCCTTGTACTCCCAATATTTTTTTTGATTGAGATTCGTTCAATGAGTCTAGTAAAGAAACTGATTCACAAATTAGCTTGGTAGACTGTCTTATTTCAGGATAATCTAAATAGAAATCATAGTTTGGGCAGAGAATGACCGAATTGCCTTGGGCTATGGATTTTTTTACAACCTCTTTTTCATAGCTTTGCCACCACATTACTGTAGCCGTGGGCGACACTCCACCTTGCAATATTTCATCCCAGCCAATCAGACGTTTTCCATGTTCATTGAAATATTGTTCCATTTGATGAATAAACCATGATTGTAGTTCTTCTTCGGTCCTTAAACCATTCGTTTTCATCCGCTCTTGACAATCTGGACACTTTTTCCAATTCTTTTTTGAAACTTCATCCGCTCCTAAATGTACATATTCAGAAGGAAAAAGACGAAAAATCTCATCATACACGTTTTTACAAAACTCTAAAGCACTCTCTTTGCCAGGACAAATAGGAGAAGAAATATTCATCGGTGCTCCTTTTTGCGAGAAACAGGAAACATTCTCATAAAGGCTGACTGCAGTTTGCATGTGTCCTGGCATGTCTATTTCTGGAATTACGTCAATACCACGTACTGCTGCATATTTTATAATTTCACGTATATCTTCCTGTGTATAGAATCCTCCATATAATGTGTCTCCTTCTATAATTCGTAATTTATCAGAAGGAAATATTGAGAGAGGGATTCTTCTCTTCTTTTTGAACGGTTCATGCAAATACGATCTTGGTCATTAAATGTACGCCATGCTCCTTTCTCTGTCAGTAGAGGATATTTTTTGATTTCAATACGCCACCCTTGGTCATCAGTCAAATGCCAATGAAACTTATTCATTTTATAAAGTGCCATTACATCTAACAGCTCTTTTACTTCTTCTTTACTGAAAAATGGCGAGCTACATCAAGTAACACACCTCTCCATGCGAAACGGGGTTCATCCGTGATAGAAACAGTTGGTATTGACCAAACTGTATCCAAAACAACAGCTGATGTTTCTATTGCAGCAGGAAGCATTTGACGGACTGTTGATATAGCAGCTATTACACCGGCATAATTGGCCGAAGATATGTGTATTTGATCCGGGGTAACCTTTAATGTGTAATTGCCATCTTTGTGAGGTAATTCTCCGTTTATACGTAATTGAATATGACCACTCCCATCTCTTTTAACAACAAACTTATAACCAGTGGCACGTTGCAGGATGGTAACTAGATAATCTGCGGCTGGGTTTAAGGAGGAATCATTTATACAGATAATCATATTGTCCTGTAAAATGAAAGCTTCTTTTCCTATTGTTAGCTGGGCAGGTTCAGGAAGCAAATTTAAAGTTCTTTCTGGACGGCTGATAGAATTTGTACATGAAGTGTGGACAAGTAATAAAAAAACTAGCCAAATCCCCCATATTGCTTTTTTATTGTCTATATACATAATTGCTTTTTATTTTATAATTATTCATAGATAACTGGACGAACCTTATACAGATTAATACTGTCTATCGTCAACGTTTTCTTAGGATTTTCCAGATAAATATTGTGAGTCCACCATTCAATTTCGGCTTGTGTATAACTCAAAGCTCCATTTTCTTTGTTATAATTAAATGACTTGATGAATTTTTTCCCCTCTAAAGGTTGAAATGAAACAATTTTTTCCGTGTCCAAATCAATCATGTAAGTTCCAAATGATGTTGTAAATCCCAATTCATTTTCTGAAATGCGAATCAGATCATGTCCGTCGTCTGTTGGTAGTTTCCACACTTTTTCCATTTGCAATGTCGGTTGATTGCTTTCCCAGTCCTTTAGGGAATAAGCTTTCAATTCATTAAAGCCGAGCGCATACAACAACTGACGGTTTTCCATCCAAATCACTCCATGTCCCCAAAAAAGACTATCTTGAAAAAGAACTTGGTTAGGTCTTTCAATATCAAATAATTGTATACAATCTCCTTTTTCATTATGTGATAATGCTACCACTACCCGATTATTAGGAAGTAACTCTATGGAATGTGCGGCTGGAACTCTTGCATAAAATAAGCATTTTTCAGATGAGCGTTCGATAATAGCTGCTCCTCCGGCCGAAGAGGACATAAGTATCCAGTTTCCATTTTGGGCCGTCTTGCATTCATCCATTCCTCGAAAGTGTTTTTTGAAATCGTCAGGGATATTAGACTCCTGTGCATTCCATTTCCATACGATATCTAAATTTTTTCCCTCTGAGTTATCTACATTGACAATCCATACTTATCGTCACCGCAGACAACAATCTCGTTCTTTTGTCCGGTAGTACATGCGCACAAGACAAAAAAAGTATAAATATTGCATATATCTTTTTCATATTTTTTTCTTATATCCATTTTACGAACTATTTAGAAAGCTATTTATTTCACAGATTTGTAATCGCTTCTTTCTGTGTATTTATTCCCTTTCAGGTACAGTTCTCACTTTATAAAGATTTACATTACTGATGGTGATTGTTTTGTTGGGATTTTGGATGTGAATATTATGTGTCCACCATTCAATATCTGCATAAGTATAAACTAAATATCCGCTTTCTTTATCGTAATTGAAAGATTTGATAAATTTACGATCTTTCATAGGTTCGAATTCAGAGATCGTTCCTGTATTTGTATCGAGTACATATACGTTATAAGCTGTTGTAAATCCTAATTCATGATCTGAAATACGAATTAAATCATGGCCATCCGGTATTTGCTCTGTCCCACCTAAAGGTAGAACCCATTCTTGCTTTTTCACAAATGAAGGCGTTGATGTATTCCAATCTTTCAGTTCATAAGCGAGTAATTTGTCATATCCTAATGCATATAAAAGTTGCTGATTTTCCATCCAGATAACACCATGTCCGCCTTTTTGATCTTCTTTAAAGATAACTTTGTTGGAAGCGTTTCTGTCATATACCTGGAAGCCACCTACGTCGCCAGAGAGGGCCACAACGACTCGATTATTGGGCAGTAACTCAATAGAGTGTGCTCCTGGGGCATCCGCGGCAGTGAATAAACATTTCTTGGTTTTACGAGAAAGAATAAGAGCTGATCCTCCTGAAGATGCTAGCAAGACGAGTTGGTCGTTTCCTTCATTTACAACTTTACACTCATCTATTCCCAATAAACGTCTTTTCAACGTAGCCGAAAGATCGTCTGCTGTTTTTGAATCCCATTCCCATTCATATGGTACTGTGGTCATAGAGGCTTTGCCTATATTGATAATCATGACTTTAGAATCTCCACATGTAATGATTTCTTTATCTACTTTAGAAGATGAACCAGTGGTAGTGCCATAAAGTTCATCTAAATTGACATCGTATTCATCTTTACATGCAACAAAAAGTAAAGCCAACACAAGTAATAAATTCCACTTTTTCATATTTTCGATAATTTATAATTTGTAATTAGTAACAGGGGATTCCGTATGAGCTTTTTTCATCTTTTTTTCTATTTCATTCACTACATTCGGATAAGTAGATGAAAGATTATACTGTTCTTGCGGATCTGTTTCCAGATCATACAACTCTACACAACGGTTTCCGTTTTTAATATTAGAAAGATATCCTTTCCATTTTCCCATGCGGAGAGCTTTCGAACCTTCTCCTTCCGGAAGCTCCCAATAAAGATATTCATGTGCTTTTTGACGATTGCCTTTCAAAGTAGGAAGAAAACTAATGCCATCTGTCTTTTTATAGGAATAGCCGGTAATTTCGCCTAATGTAGGCAACACATCCCAAAAGGCGCAAATATGATCGCTGACAGATCCGGCGGTAATCTGATCGTGCAATGAACAATCATTGGCACTCGAATACCACCTTCACGTAAACTGCCTTTTCCCCAGCCTTTTTCCGATTTGAAGGGACCTGCACTATCAAACCAAGGAGCATTCACTCCTCCGTTGTGAGTAGGTCCGTCATCACTGCTGAATAGGATCAATGTGTTTTCATAAAGCCCGCATTCTTTTAATAATTCAATCAGACAGCCAACTTGTTCATCCATATAACTAACCATGGCAGCGTATGTGGCTTTCGGGTAGCGGCACGGAAAATACCCTTTATCACCCAAGTAAGGAGCTCGTTACCAAATTTCTTTACATAATAATCAATCCAGCGTTGAGGTGCCTGTAATGGTACATGTGCAATGGGAGTAGGCCAATATAGAAAGAAAAGGGTGCTCTTTATGTCGTCCTATAAACGAAAGAACCTCATGAAGCATTAACTTCGGAGCATAAGATTTGGAGACAAGGAACTCATAGCTTTCTTTCTTATAAGGATCGGCAGCCGCGTCTAACTTCTGATTCGGAGAAAGAAGACGATTAGGCAGATATTCCCGATGTTCGTTTCGCCACAGAAAAGAAGGATAATAATCATGTGCCTGTCGTTGGCAATGATATCCATAGAAGAAATCGAAGCCCATTTTACGGGGCGTAGAACTTGATCCTGGATAACCTAAACACCATGTACCGACGCAACCGGTTGTATAACCGACTTGTTTCAATAAGGATGCCACAGTTATTGTACCTTCAGGCATCGGACGCTGTCCCTCTAAAGTGGAATCTGCCAATACTGCCAAATAATTGCCAATATTACCTCGTTCAGGCAATTCATCATTTCCACGAATATAGGCATGTCCCGTATGTAATCCTGTCATTAATGAACAGCGAGAAGGAGAAGAAACGGCAGAGCCGGAATAATGTTGTGTAAACCGCATACCCTCTGCAGCTAACCGATCTAAATTCGGTGTCTCTATTTTTTGTTGTCCATAGCATCCTAAATCCCCATAGCCGATATCATCTGCTAAAATGTAAATAATATTGGGACGTTGCTTCGTGTCTTGAGCTTTAGCTCCTGACTGGTACATAACTGACAAAAAGAATATTGACAATAATGAGTATCTATTCTTCATTTCAATAAAAAGATTTGTTTATTTTTACCATCCGGATTATTGGGTAGTAGATTCGATTATCATTTACTTCTTGTTGGGGTAGTGGAAATAGATAATTCTTGTCATTAAACATACGTCTTTCGATAACAGAACCATCATATTTTTGTACAGTACTACCATCCATTAATTCTTTTGCAACTTTCCAACGGCGAATATCATTGTAGTACCAGCCTTCACCGGCAAATTCAATACGTCGTTCATGGCGTATTTTTCACGCATCTGTTCTTTTGTGAAGTTATCTTTGGTTTTGTCAAACAAAGGCATCTTTACGGAAGGACGATTGCGCACTTCATTTATTGCATCATATACGGATTGGTCTGGTTCACTCAAACGTTCATTTCGTGCTTCTGCATATATCATTAATATATCGGCATAACGCATAAGAATAATGTTGATGTCATTCTTGTCATCTAGAGTTGCCTCTGCTGTGTCATAACGCGAATATTTCTTGAATGTATATCCAGTATTCACAAATTTGTCTTCCGTTACAATTTGTCCCATATAAGTAGCGCCTGGATAAACGATAGTGGCATAGAAGCGGGGATCTCTGTTTGTATACAAATCTTGGTCACTAGTATACGGTGAACCATCTTTCATATCGTAGGCCATTACTAAATCCAGAGTCGGAGCAATCGTGTTGAATTGGCGAAGCACGATATCCAGTCCATCTCCAGAATGTACGAAAGTTGGATAAAGATATTGTACGTCAAAGATTACTTCTTGATTGTTTTCATGGTCTCTTGAAAACAAATTGCGGTAATCAGGAAAGAGAGAATATTTATTAGACTTAATGACTGCTTCGGCAGCTTTTTCTGCTTCTTCCCACATCTCGTTATATAGATAAACGCGTGCTAGCAATGCTTTGGCAGCCCATTTGTTGGCTCGCCCTATTTGAGAAGATGTTGGCGGTAACGCTGTAAAAGCGTCATTCAAATCTTGAATTATTTGAGTTGTGATTTTTGTCTTTGGATCTCTTGGTAAAAATGACTGTGTGTTTACGTCAGGCTTATCTAAAATTAAAGGTGCGTCACCATACATATTGGTAAGATCAAAATAATATAATGCCCGCAGAAATTTAGCTTCTCCTACCATCTCTTTCTTTTCATCTTCCGAAATGGTAAAAGAGGGAGCACCGGCAATAAATGTGTTACAACGTCCGATACCTTGGTAACATGCTCCCCATTTTCCATTCACTATACCTGAATTTATAGAATTGACTGTGCCATCACCAATTACTCTCCATCCATAGGTTCCGTTGTAATTATAAGCATTGGGTGTTCCCGTTTCACTAAAAATTAAGTTGCTTCCATACATGTATACGTTATACATTGTATTATAACAAGCTACTAAACCGGCTTCTATTTGTTCGGGGGATTTCCAGAAGTTTCCTTCTACATATTGGCTTGTTGGAACGGTGTCAAGAGAACAGCTTGTAACAGAAAGAAAAAATCCAAATCCTATTAATATTTTTTTCATAATCAGTATAATTTAGAATGTAATATTGAGACCGCCTGTAAATGATTTTACAGAAGGATATGACCATATATAGTCTGAAGTTAACGACCTTTCTGGATCAAAAATGTCAAAGTCAGAGAAGGTCAAGAGGTTTTCTGCATTCACAAAGACTTTTAACGCTGCAATTTTTAATGGGGTGATCCATTTTTTCGGGAAATCATAAGTCAGTTGAATGTTTTTTAAACGTAAATAAGAAGCATCTCTTAACCAAAATGTGCTGGACTTCGTATAATTATCATGCTGACTGTTGGTAGTCAGTAAACGTGGAAATCCGCCACCGGTATTTTCGGGTGTCCATGCTTTTTTCAACCACTCATAAGTAACACCTGCGCCATTAGCATACGGATACACCAAGTTATGAGTTGGGTAAGTACTAATGCCTGATACTCCTTGGAAAAACACATTCAATCCTATTCTTTTATAATCCAGATTTAAACCGAACGAATAGGTGAAATCTGGTACGGAACTACCTGTCACGATACGGTCATCTTCTGTAATCTGTCCGTCAGGTACTCCTTCGGGGCCGGATACATCTCTGAAAATTAAGTCACCGGCATGTGTGTTGACGCTTTGGAAAGCATGATGTTTTACTTGATCTTCGGATTGGAAAATTCCATCACATATATAAAGATAGTAAGCATCAATGGGATATCCTTCTCTTGTAATTCTTCTGCCGTTAATCATATCATCACCGCCAATATTTACGACTTCATTCTTCACATAGGTAACATTACCATATATATTATAGTTGAATTTTCCGATGGTATTGCGATAAGCTAAGTTGGCTTCAAAACCTGTATTGTCAACTGTACCAATATTACGCATGGCTCCGGTTAGATTTCCGACTTGTGACGGTTGGTTGACAGAACGAAGAATATCCTTGGTCCTCTTTTTGAAAAATTCAATTGAACCACTCAGTGAATTATTAAAAATTCCGAAATCTAATGCCAAGTTGGTAATTGTTGTTGTTTCCATGAATTTTGGGGTCAGCAGCTTGAGTTACCGCATATCCTGTTGCAGGTACATTACCAAATATATAATTTACACCAGAATTCATAACTGGAGTATATTGAAATAAGCCGATCGACTGATTTCCCCAATTGCCCCCATGAAACTCTCATCTTCAGGTTTGACAACAGTTTTGTGCGTTTTCCATGAAATGTTCCTGGTCGATGCGCCATCCTGCAGAGAAAGAGGGAAAGAGCCCCAACGATGTTTTTTTGCAAAACGGGAA
>ENA-OQIG01000419-OQIG01000419.1-human-gut-metagenome-genome-assembly--contig:-NODE-419-length-24924-cov-2.975683_pt1 | contig 24924 bp, 31 predicted proteins | sample MGYA00242576_ERZ504741 | MGnify/ENA primary metagenome ERZ504741 (study PRJEB26092, sample SAMD00036436) | human gut metagenome | host: Homo sapiens | study: EMG produced TPA metagenomics assembly of... | reverse complement strand
TCTGACGGGGTCCTCCGGCAAAACCTCCGTTAAAGAGATGACGGCGGCGATTTTAAGCCAGTGCGGCAACACGCTTTATACGCAGGCAATCTCAACAACGACATCGGTGTACCGATGACGCTGTTGCGCTTAACGCCGGAATACGATTACGCAGTTATTGAACTTGGCGCGAACCATCAGGGCGAAATAGCTGGACTGTGAGTCTGACTCGCCCGGAAGCTGCGCTGGTCAACAACCTGGCAGCGGCGCATCTGGAAGGTTTTGGCTCGCTTGCGGGTGTCGCGAAAGCGAAAGGTGAAATCTTTAGCGGCCTGCCGGAAAACGGTATCGCCATTATGAACGCCGACAACAACGACTGGCTGAACTGGCAGAGCGTAATTGGCTCACGCAAAGTGTGGCGTTTCTCACCCAATGCCGCCAACAGCGATTTCACCGCCACCAATATCCATGTGACCTCGCACGGTACGGAATTTACCCTACAAACCCCAACCGGTAGCGTCGATGTTCTGCTGCCGTTGCCGGGGCGTCACAATATTGCGAATGCGCTGGCAGCCGCTGCGCTCTCCATGTCCGTGGGCGCAACGCTTGATGCTATCAAAGCGGGCTGGCAAATCTGAAAGCTGTTCCAGGCCGTCTGTTCCCCATCCAACTGGCAGAAAACCAGTTGCTGCTCGACGACTCCTACAACGCCAATGTCGGTTCAATGACTGCAGCAGTCCAGGTACTGGCTGAAATGCCGGGCTACCGCGTGCTGGTGGTGGGCGATATGGCGGAACTGGGCGCTGAAAGCGAAGCCTGCCATGTACAGGTGGGCGAGGCGGCAAAAGCTGCTGGTATTGACCGCGTGTTAAGCGTGGGTAAACAAAGCCATGCTATCAGCACCGCCAGCGGCGTTGGCGAACATTTTGCTGATAAAACTGCGTTAATTACGCGTCTTAAATCACTGATTGCTGAGCAACAGGTAATTACGATTTTAGTTAAGGGTTCACGTAGTGCCGCCATGGAAGAGGTAGTACGCGCTTTACAGGAGAATGGGACATGTTAGTTTGGCTGGCCGAACATTTGGTCAAATATTATTCCGGCTTTAACGTCTTTTCCTATCTGACGTTTCGCGCCATCGTCAGCCTGCTGACCGCGCTGTTCATCTCATTGTGGATGGGCCCGCGTATGATTGCTCATTTGCAAAAACTTTCCTTTGGTCAGGTGGTGCGTAACGACGGTCCTGAATCACACTTCAGCAAGCGCGGTACGCCGACCATGGGCGGGATTATGATCCTGACGGCGATTGTGATCTCCGTACTGCTGTGGGCTTACCCGTCCAATCCGTACGTCTGGTGCGTGTTGGTGGTGCTGGTAGGTTACGGTGTTATTGGCTTTGTTGATGATTATCGCAAAGTGGTGCGTAAAGACACCAAAGGGTTGATCGCTCGTTGGAAGTATTTCTGGATGTCGGTCATTGCGCTGGGTGTCGCCTTCGCCCTGTACCTTGCCGGCAAAGACACGCCCGCAACGCAGCTGGTGGTCCCATTCTTTAAAGATGTGATGCCGCAGCTGGGGCTGTTCTACATTCTGCTGGCTTACTTCGTCATTGTGGGTACTGGCAACGCGGTAAACCTGACCGATGGTCTCGACGGCCTGGCAATTATGCCGACCGTATTTGTCGCCGGTGGTTTTGCGCTGGTGGCGTGGGCGACCGGCAATATGAACTTTGCCAGCTACTTGCATATACCGTATCTGCGACACGCCGGGGAACTGGTTATTGTCTGTACCGCGATAGTCGGGGCAGGACTGGGCTTCCTGTGGTTTAACACCTATCCGGCGCAGGTCTTTATGGGCGATGTAGGTTCGCTGGCGTTAGGTGGTGCGTTAGGCATTATCGCCGTACTGCTACGTCAGGAATTCCTGCTGGTGATTATGGGGGGCGTGTTCGTGGTAGAAACGCTTTCTGTCATCCTGCAGGTCGGCTCCTTTAAACTGCGCGGACAACGTATTTTCCGCATGGCACCGATTCATCACCACTATGAACTGAAAGGCTGGCCGGAACCGCGCGTCATTGTGCGTTTCTGGATTATTTCGCTGATGCTGGTTCTGATTGGTCTGGCAACGCTGAAGGTACGTTAATCATGGCTGATTATCAGGGTAAAAATGTCGTCATTATCGGCCTGGGCCTCACCGGGCTTTCCTGCGTGGACTTTTTCCTCGCTCGCGGTGTGACGCCGCGCGTTATGGATACGCGTATGACACCGCCTGGCCTGGATAAATTACCCGAAGCCGTAGAACGCCACACGGGCAGTCTGAATGATGAATGGCTGATGGCGGCAGATCTGATTGTCGCCAGTCCCGGTATTGCACTGGCGCATCCATCCTTAAGCGCTGCCGCTGATGCCGGAATCGAAATCGTTGGCGATATCGAGCTGTTCTGTCGCGAAGCACAAGCACCGATTGTGGCGATTACCGGTTCTAACGGCAAAAGCACGGTCACCACGCTAGTGGGTGAAATGGCGAAAGCGGCGGGGGTTAACGTTGGTGTGGGTGGCAATATTGGCCTGCCTGCGTTGATGCTACTGGATGATGAGTGTGAACTGTACGTGCTGGAACTGTCGAGCTTCCAGCTGGAAACCACCTCCAGCTTACAGGCGGTAGCAGCGACCATTCTGAACGTGACTGAAGATCATATGGATCGCTATCCGTTTGGTTTACAACAGTATCGTGCAGCAAAACTGCGCATTTACGAAAACGCGAAAGTTTGCGTGGTTAATGCTGATGATGCCTTAACAATGCCGATTCGCGGTGCGGATGAACGCTGCGTCAGCTTTGGCGTCAACATGGGTGACTATCACCTGAATCATCAGCAGGGCGAAACCTGGCTGCGGGTTAAAGGCGAGAAAGTGCTGAATGTGAAAGAGATGAAACTTTCCGGGCAGCATAACTACACCAATGCGCTGGCGGCGCTGGCGCTGGCAGATGCTGCAGGGTTACCGCGTGCCAGCAGCCTGAAAGCGTTAACCACATTCACTGGTCTGCCGCATCGCTTTGAAGTTGTGCTGGAGCATAACGGCGTACGTTGGATTAACGATTCGAAAGCGACCACGTCGGCAGTACGGAAGCGGCGCTGAATGGCCTGCACGTAGACGGCACACTGCATTTGTTGCTGGGTGGCGATGGTAAATCGGCGGACTTTAGCCCACTGGCGCGTTACCTGAATGGCGATAACGTACGTCTGTATTGTTTCGGTCGTGACGGCGCGCAGCTGGCGGCGCTACGCCCGGAAGTGGCAGAACAAACCGAAACTATGGAACAGGCGATGCGCTTGCTGGCTCCGCGTGTTCAGCCGGGCGATATGGTTCTGCTCTCCCCAGCCTGTGCCAGCCTTGATCAGTTCAAGAACTTTGAACAACGAGGCAATGAGTTTGCCCGTCTGGCGAAGGAGTTAGTTGATGCGTTTATCTCTCCCTCGCCTGAAAATGCCGCGCCTGCCAGGATTCAGTATCCTGGTCTGGATCTCCACGGCGCTAAAGGCTGGGTGATGGGCTCGCGGGAAAAAGATACCGACAGCCTGATCATGTACGATCGCACCTTACTGTGGCTGACCTTCGGCCTCGCGGCGATTGGCTTTATCATGGTGACCTCGGCGTCAATGCCATAGGGCAACGCTTAACCAACGATCCGTTCTTCTTCGCGAAGCGTGATGGTGTCTATCTGATTTTGGCGTTTATTCTGGCGATCATTACGCTGCGTCTGCCGATGGAGTTCTGGCAACGCTACAGTGCCACGATGCTGCTCGGATCTATCATCCTGCTGATGATCGTCCTGGTAGTGGGTAGCTCGGTTAAAGGGGCATCGCGTTGGATCGATCTCGGTTTGCTGCGTATCCAGCCTGCGGAGCTGACAAAACTGTCGCTGTTTTGCTATATCGCCAACTATCTGGTGCGTAAAGGCGACGAAGTACGTAATAACCTGCGCGGCTTCCTGAAACCGATGGGCGTGATTCTGGTGTTGGCAGTGTTACTGCTGGCACAGCCAGACCTTGGTACGGTGGTGGTGTTGTTTGTGACTACGCTGGCGATGTTGTTCCTGGCGGGAGCGAAATTGTGGCAGTTCATTGCCATTATCGGTATGGGCATTTCAGCGGTTGTGTTGCTGATACTCGCCGAACCGTACCGTATCCGCCGTGTTACCGCATTCTGGAACCCGTGGGAAGATCCCTTTGGCAGCGGCTATCAGTTAACGCAATCGCTGATGGCGTTTGGTCGCGGCGAACTTTGGGGGCAAGGTTTAGGTAACTCGGTACAAAAACTGGAGTATCTGCCGGAAGCGCACACTGACTTTATTTTCGCCATTATCGGCGAAGAACTGGGGTATGTCGGTGTGGTGCTGGCACTTTTAATGGTATTCTTCGTCGCTTTTCGCGCGATGTCGATTGGCCGTAAAGCATTAGAAATTGACCACCGTTTTTCCGGTTTTCTCGCCTGTTCTATTGGCATCTGGTTTAGCTTCCAGGCGCTGGTTAACGTAGGCGCGGCGGCGGGGATGTTACCGACCAAAGGTCTGACATTGCCGCTGATCAGTTACGGTGGTTCGAGCTTACTGATTATGTCGACAGCCATCATGATGCTGTTGCGTATTGATTATGAAACGCGTCTGGAGAAAGCGCAGGCGTTTGTACGAGGTTCACGATGAGTGGTCAAGGAAAGCGATTAATGGTGATGGCAGGCGGAACCGGTGGACATGTATTCCCGGGACTGGCGGTTGCGCACCATCTAATGGCTCAGGGTTGGCAAGTTCGCTGGCTGGGGACTGCCGACCGTATGGAAGCGGACTTAGTGCCAAAACATGGCATCGAAATTGATTTCATTCGTATCTCTGGTCTGCGTGGAAAAGGTATAAAAGCACTGATAGCTGCCCCGCTGCGTATCTTCAACGCCTGGCGTCAGGCGCGGGCGATTATGAAAGCGTACAAACCTGACGTGGTGCTCGGTATGGGAGGCTACGTGTCAGGTCCAGGTGGTCTGGCCGCGTGGTCGTTAGGCATTCCGGTTGTACTTCATGAACAAAACGGTATTGCGGGCTTAACCAATAAATGGCTGGCGAAGATTGCCACCAAAGTGATGCAGGCGTTTCCAGGTGCTTTCCCTAATGCGGAAGTAGTGGGTAACCCGGTGCGTACCGATGTGTTGGCGCTGCCGTTGCCGCAGCAACGTTTGGCTGGACGTGAAGGTCCGGTTCGTGTGCTGGTAGTGGGTGGTTCTCAGGGCGCACGCATTCTTAACCAGACAATGCCGCAGGTTGCTGCGAAACTGGGTGATTCAGTCACTATCTGGCATCAGAGCGGCAAAGGTTCGCAACAATCCGTTGAACAGGCGTATGCCGAAGCGGGGCAACCGCAGCATAAAGTGACGGAATTTATTGATGATATGGCGGCGGCGTATGCGTGGGCGGATGTCGTCGTTTGCCGCTCCGGTGCGTTAACGGTGAGTGAAATCGCCGCGGCAGGACTACCGGCGTTGTTTGTGCCGTTTCAACATAAAGACCGCCAGCAATACTGGAATGCGCTACCGCTGGAAAAAGCGGGCGCAGCCAAAATTATCGAGCAGCCACAGCTTAGCGTGGATGCTGTCGCCAACACCCTGGCCGGGTGGTCGCGAGAAACCTTATTAACCATGGCAGAACGCGCCCGCGCTTCATCCATTCCGGATGCCACCGAGCGAGTGGCAAATGAAGTGAGCCGGGTTGCCCGGGCGTAATTGTAGCGATGCCTTTTGCATCGTATGAATTTAAGAAGTTAATGGCGTAAAGAATGAATACACAACAATTGGCAAAACTGCGTTCCATCGTGCCCGAAATGCGTCGCGTTCGGCACATACATTTTGTCGGCATTGGTGGTGCCGGTATGGGCGGTATTGCCGAAGTTCTGGCCAATGAAGGTTATCAGATCAGTGGTTCCGATTTAGCGCCAAATCCGGTCACGCAGCAGTTAATGAATCTGGGTGCGACGATTTATTTCAACCATCGCCCGGAAAACGTACGTGATGCCAGCGTGGTCGTTGTTTCCAGCGCGATTTCTGCCGATAACCCGGAAATTGTCGCCGCTCATGAAGCGCGTATTCCGGTGATCCGTCGTGCCGAAATGCTGGCTGAGTTAATGCGTTTTCGTCATGGCATCGCCATTGCCGGAACGCACGGCAAAACGACAACCACCGCGATGGTTTCCAGCATCTACGCAGAAGCGGGGCTCGACCCAACTTCGTTAACGGCGGGCTGGTAAAAGCGGCGGGGGTTCATGCGCGTTTGGGGCATGGTCGGTACCTGATTGCCGAAGCAGATGAGAGTGATGCATCGTTCCTGCATCTGCAACCGATGGTGGCGATTGTCACCAATATCGAAGCCGACCACATGGATACCTACCAGGGCGACTTTGAGAATTTAAAACAGACTTTTATTAATTTTCTGCACAACCTGCCGTTTTACGGTCGTGCGGTGATGTGTGTTGATGATCCGGTGATCCGCGAATTGTTACCGCGAGTGGGGCGTCAGACCACGACTTACGGCTTCAGCGAAGATGCCGACGTGCGTGTAGAAGATTATCAGCAGATTGGCCCGCAGGGGCACTTTACGCTGCTGCGCCAGGACAAAGAGCCGATGCGCGTCACCCTGAATGCGCCAGGTCGTCATAACGCGCTGAACGCCGCAGCTGCGGTTGCGGTTGCTACGGAAGAGGGCATTGACGACGAGGCTATTTTGCGGGCGCTTGAAGCTTCCAGGGACTGGTCGCCGTTTTGATTTCCTCGGTGAATTCCCGCTGGAGCCAGTGAATGGTAAAAGCGGTACGGCAATGCTGGTCGATGACTACGGCCACCACCCGACGGAAGTGGACGCCACCATTAAAGCGGCGCGCGCAGGCTGGCCGGATAAAAACCTGGTAATGCTGTTTCAGCCGCACCGTTTTACCCGTACGCGCGACCTGTATGATGATTTCGCCAATGTGCTGACGCAGTTGATACCCTGTTGATGCTGGAAGTGTATCCGGCTGGCGAAGCGCCAATTCCGGGAGCGGACAGCCGTTCGCTGTGTCGCACAATTCGTGGACGTGGGAAAATTGATCCCATTCTGGTGCCGGATCCGGCGCGGGTAGCCGAGATGCTGGCACCGGTATTAACCGGTAACGACCTGATTCTCGTTCAGGGGGCTGGTAATATTGGAAAAATTGCTCGTTCTTTAGCTGAAATCAAACTGAAGCCGCAAACTCCGGTGGAAGAACAACATGACTGATAAAATCGCGGTCCTGTTGGGTGGGACCTCCGCTGAGCGGGAAGTTTCTCTGAATTCTGGCGCAGCGGTGTTAGCCGGACTGCGTGAAGGCGGTATTGACGCGTATCCTGTCGACCCGAAAGAAGTCGACGTGACGCAACTGAAGTCGATGGGCTTTCAGAAAGTGTTTATCGCGCTACACGGTCGCGGCGGTGAAGATGGTACGCTGCAGGGGATGCTCGAGCTGATGGGCTTGCCTTATACCGGAAGCGGAGTGATGGCATCTGCGCTTTCAATGGATAAACTACGCAGCAAACTTCTATGGCAAGGTGCCGGTTTACCGGTCGCGCCGTGGGTAGCGTTAACCCGCGCAGAGTTTGAAAAAGGCCTGAGCGATAAGCAGTTAGCAGAAATTTCTGCTCTGGGTTTGCCGGTTATCGTTAAGCCGAGCCGCGAAGGTTCCAGTGTGGGAATGTCAAAAGTAGTAGCAGAAAATGCTCTACAAGATGCATTAAGATTGGCATTTCAGCACGATGAAGAAGTATTGATTGAAAAATGGCTAAGTGGGCCGGAGTTCACGGTTGCGATACTCGGTGAAGAAATTTTACCGTCAATACGTATTCAACCGTCCGGAACCTTCTATGATTATGAGGCGAAGTATCTCTCTGATGAGACACAGTATTTCTGCCCCGCAGGTCTGGAAGCGTCACAAGAGGCCAATTTGCAGGCATTAGTGCTGAAAGCATGGACGACGTTAGGTTGCAAAGGATGGGGACGTATTGACGTTATGCTGGACAGCGATGGACAGTTTTATCTGCTGGAAGCCAATACCTCACCGGGTATGACCAGCCACAGCCTGGTGCCGATGGCGGCACGTCAGGCAGGTATGAGCTTCTCGCAGTTGGTAGTACGAATTCTGGAACTGGCGGACTAATATGTCGCAGGCTGCTCTGAACACGCGAAACAGCGAAGAAGAGGTTTCTTCTCGCCGCAATAATGGAACGCGTCTGGCGGGGATCCTTTTCCTGCTGACCGTTTTAACGACAGTGTTGGTGAGCGGCTGGGTCGTGTTGGGCTGGATGGAAGATGCGCAACGCCTGCCGCTCTCAAAGCTGGTGTTGACCGGTGAACGCCATTACACACGTAATGACGATATCCGGCAGTCGATCCTGGCATTGGGTGAGCCGGGTACCTTTATGACCCAGGATGTCAACATCATCCAGACGCAAATAGAACAACGCCTGCCGTGGATTAAGCAGGTGAGCGTCAGAAAGCAGTGGCCTGATGAATTGAAGATTCATCTGGTTGAATATGTGCCGATTGCGCGGTGGAATGATCAACATATGGTAGACGCGGAAGGAAATACCTTCAGCGTGCCGCCAGAACGCACCAGCAAGCAGGTGCTTCCAATGCTGTATGGCCCGGAAGGCAGCGCCAATGAAGTGTTGCAGGGCTATCGCGAAATGGGCAGATGCTGGCAAAGGACAGATTTACTCTGAAGGAAGCGGCGATGACCGCGCGGCGTTCCTGGCAGTTGACGCTGAATAACGATATTAAGCTCAATCTTGGCCGGGGCGATACGATGAAACGTTTGGCTCGCTTTGTAGAACTTTATCCGGTTTTACAGCAGCAGGCGCAAACCGATGGCAAACGGATTAGCTACGTTGATTTGCGTTATGACTCTGGAGCGGCAGTAGGCTGGGCGCCTTGCCGCCAGAGGAATCTACTCAGCAACAAAATCAGCACAGGCAGAACAACAATGATCAAGGCGACGGACAGAAAACTGGTAGTAGGACTGGAGATTGGTACCGCGAAGGTTGCCGCTTTAGTAGGGGAAGTTCTGCCCGACGGTATGGTCAATATCATTGGCGTGGGCAGCTGCCCGTCGCGTGGTATGGATAAAGGCGGGGTGAACGACCTCGAATCCGTGGTCAAGTGCGTACAACGCGCCATTGACCAGGCAGAATTGATGGCAGATTGTCAGATCTCTTCGGTATATCTGGCGCTTTCTGGTAAGCACATCAGCTGCCAGAATGAAATTGGTATGGTGCCTATTTCTGAAGAAGAAGTGACGCAAGAAGATGTGGAAAACGTCGTCCATACCGCGAAATCGGTGCGTGTGCGCGATGAGCATCGTGTGCTGCATGTGATCCCGCAAGAGTATGCGATTGACTATCAGGAAGGGATCAAGAATCCGGTAGGACTTTCGGGCGTGCGGATGCAGGCAAAAGTGCACCTGATCACATGTCACAACGATATGGCGAAAAACATCGTCAAAGCGGTTGAACGTTGTGGGCTGAAAGTTGACCAACTGATATTTGCCGGACTGGCATCAAGTTATTCGGTATTGACGGAAGATGAACGTGAACTGGGTGTCTGCGTCGTCGATATCGGTGGTGGTACAATGGATATCGCCGTTTATACCGGTGGGGCATTGCGCCACACTAAGGTAATTCCTTATGCTGCAATGTCGTGACCAGTGATATCGCTTACGCCTTTGGCACCCCGCCAAGCGACGCCGAAGCGATTAAAGTTCGCCATGGTTGTGCGCTGGGTTCCATCGTTGGAAAAGATGAGAGCGTGGAAGTGCCGAGCGTAGGTGGTCGTCCGCCGCGGAGTCTGCAACGTCAGACCCTGGCAGAGGTGATCGAGCCGCGCTATACCGAGCTGCTCAACCTGGTCAACGAAGAGATATTGCAGTTGCAGGAAAAGCTTCGCCAACAAGGGGTTAAACATCACCTGGCGGCAGGCATTGTATTAACCGGTGGCGCAGCGCAGATCGAAGGTCTTGCAGCCTGTGCTCAGCGCGTGTTTCATACGCAAGTGCGTATCGGCGCGCCGCTGAACATTACCGGTTTAACGGATTATGCTCAGGAGCCGTATTATTCGACGGCGGTGGGATTGCTTCACTATGGGAAAGAGTCACATCTTAACGGTGAAGCTGAAGTAGAAAAACGTGTTACAGCATCAGTTGGCTCGTGGATCAAGCGACTCAATAGTTGGCTGCGAAAAGAGTTTTAATTTTTATGAGGCCGACGATGATTACGGCCTCAGGCGACAGGCACAAATCGGAGAGAAACTATGTTTGAACCAATGGAACTTACCAATGACGCGGTGATTAAAGTCATCGGCGTCGGCGGCGGCGGCGGTAATGCTGTTGAACACATGGTGCGTGAGCGCATTGAAGGTGTTGAATTCTTCGCGGTAAATACCGATGCACAAGCGCTGCGTAAAACAGCGGTTGGACAGACGATTCAAATCGGTAGCGGTATCACCAAAGGACTGGGCGCTGGCGCTAATCCAGAAGTTGGCCGCAATGCGGCTGATGAGGATCGTGATGCATTGCGTGCTGCGCTGGAAGGTGCAGACATGGTCTTTATTGCTGCGGGTATGGGTGGTGGTACCGGTACAGGTGCAGCACCAGTCGTCGCTGAAGTGGCAAAAGATTTGGGTATCCTGACCGTTGCTGTCGTCACTAAGCCTTTCAACTTTGAAGGCAAGAAGCGTATGGCATTCGCGGAGCAGGGGATCACTGAACTGTCCAAGCATGTGGACTCTCTGATCACTATCCCGAACGACAAACTGCTGAAAGTTCTGGGCCGCGGTATCTCCCTGCTGGATGCGTTTGGCGCAGCGAACGATGTACTGAAAGGCGCTGTGCAAGGTATCGCTGAACTGATTACTCGTCCGGGTTTGATGAACGTGGACTTTGCAGACGTACGCACCGTAATGTCTGAAATGGGCTACGCAATGATGGGTTCTGGCGTGGCGAGCGGTGAAGACCGTGCGGAAGAAGCTGCTGAAATGGCTATCTCTTCTCGCTGCTGGAAGATATCGACCTGTCTGGCGCACGCGGCGTGCTGGTTAACATCACAGCGGGCTTCGACCTGCGTCTGGATGAGTTCGAAACGGTAGGTAACACCATCCGTGCATTTGCTTCCGACAACGCGACCGTGGTTATCGGTACTTCTCTTGACCCGGATATGAATGACGAGCTGCGCGTAACTGTTGTTGCGACAGGTATCGGCATGGACAAACGTCCTGAAATCACTCTGGTGACCAATAAGCAGGTTCAGCAGCCAGTGATGGATCGCTACCAGCAGCACGGGATGGCTCCGCTGACCCAGGAGCAGAAGCCGATTGCTAAAGTCGTGAATGACAATGCGCCGCAAACTGCGAAAGAGCCGGATTATCTGGATATTCCAGCATTCCTGCGTAAGCAAGCTGATTAAGAATTGACTGGAATTTGGGTTTCGAGGCTCTTTGTGCTAAACTGGCCCGCCGAATGTATAGTACACTTCGGTTGGATAGGTAATTTGGCGAGATAATACGATGATCAAACAAAGGACACTTAAACGTATCGTTCAGGCGACGGGTGTCGGTTTACATACCGGCAAGAAGTCACCCTGACGTTACGCCCTGCGCCGGCCAACACCGGGTCATCTATCGTCGCACCGACTTGAATCCACCGGTAGATTTCCCGGCCGATGCCAAATCTGTGCGTGATACCATGCTCTGTACGTGTCTGGTCAACGAGCATGATGTGCGGATTTCAACCGTAGAGCACCTCAATGCTGCTCTCGCGGGCCTGGGCATCGATAACATTGTTATCGAAGTTAACGCGCCGGAAATCCCGATCATGGACGGCAGCGCCGCTCCGTTTGTATACCTGCTGCTTGACGCCGGTATCGACGAGTTGAACTGCGCCAAAAAATTTGTTCGCATCAAAGAGACTGTTCGTGTCGAAGATGGCGATAAGTGGGCTGAATTTAAGCCGTACAATGGTTTTTCGCTGGATTTCACCATCGATTTTAACCATCCGGCTATTGATTCCAGCAACCAGCGCTATGCGATGAACTTCTCCGCTGATGCGTTTATGCGCCAGATCAGCCGTGCGCGTACGTTCGGTTTCATGCGTGATATCGAATATCTGCAGTCCCGTGGTTTGTGCCTGGGCGGCAGCTTCGATTGTGCCATCGTTGTTGACGATTATCGCGTACTGAACGAAGACGGCCTGCGTTTTGAAGACGAATTTGTGCGTCACAAAATGCTCGATGCGATCGGTGACTTGTTCATGTGTGGTCACAATATTATTGGTGCATTTACCGCTTATAAATCCGGTCATGCACTGAATAACAAACTGCTGCAGGCTGTCCTGGCGAAACAGGAAGCCTGGGAATATGTGACCTTCCAGGACGACGCAGAACTGCCGTTGGCCTTCAAAGCGCCTTCAGCTGTACTGGCATAACGACATTTATACTGTCGTATAAAATTCGACTGGCAAATCTGCACTCTCTCCGCCAGGTGAACCAGTCGTTTTTTTTTGAATTTTATAAGAGCTATAAAAAACGGTGCGAACGCTGTTTTCTTAAGCACTTTTCCGCACAACTTATCTTCATTCGTGCTGTGGACTGCAGGCTTTAATGATAAGATTTGTGCGCTAAATACGTTTGAATACGATCGGGATGGCAATAACGTGAGTGGAATACTGACGCGCTGGCGACAGTTTGGTAAACGCTACTTCTGGCCGCATCTCTTATTAGGGATGGTTGCGGCGAGTTTAGGTTTGCCTGCGCTCAGCAACGCCGCCGAACCAAACGCGCCCGCAAAAGCGACAACCCGCAACCACGAGCCTTCAGCCAAAGTTAACTTTGGTCAATTGGCCTTGCTGGAAGCGAACACACGCCGCCCGAATTCGAACTATTCCGTTGATTACTGGCATCAACATGCCATTCGCACGGTAATCCGTCATCTTTCTTTCGCAATGGCACCGCAAACACTGCCCGTTGCTGAAGAATCTTTGCCTCTTCAGGCGCAACATCTTGCATTACTGGATACGCTCAGCGCGCTGCTGACCCAGGAAGGCACGCCGTCTGAAAAGGGTTATCGCATTGATTATGCGCATTTTACCCCACAAGCAAAATTCAGCACGCCCGTCTGGATAAGCCAGGCGCAAGGCATCCGTGCTGGCCCTCAACGCCTCAGCTAACAACAATAAACCTTTACTTCATTTTATTAACTCCGCAACGCGGGGCGTTTGAGATTTTATTATGCTAATCAAATTATTAACTAAAGTTTTCGGTAGTCGTAACGATCGCACCCTGCGCCGGATGCGCAAAGTGGTCAACATCATCAATGCCATGGAACCGGAGATGGAAAAACTCTCCGACGAAGAACTGAAAGGGAAAACCGCAGAGTTTCGTGCACGTCTGGAAAAAGGCGAAGTGCTGGAAAATCTGATCCCGGAAGCTTTCGCCGTGTACGTGAGGCAAGTAAGCGCGTCTTTGGTATGCGTCACTTCGACGTTCAGTTACTCGGCGGTATGGTTCTTAACGAACGCTGCATCGCCGAAATGCGTACCGGTGAAGGTAAAACCCTGACCGCAACGCTGCCTGCTTACCTGAACGCACTAACCGGTAAAGGCGTGCACGTAGTTACCGTCAACGACTACCTGGCGCAACGTGACGCCGAAAACAACCGTCCGCTGTTTGAATTCCTTGGCCTGACTGTTGGTATCAACCTGCCGGGCATGCCAGCACCGGCAAAGCGTGAAGCTTATGCAGCTGACATCACTTACGGTACGAACAACGAATACGGCTTTGACTACCTGCGCGACAACATGGCGTTCAGCCTGAAGAACGTGTACAGCGTAAACTGCACTATGCGCTGGTGGACGAAGTGGACTCCATCCTGATCGATGAAGCGCGTACACCGCTGATCATTTCCGGCCCGGCAGAAGACAGCTCGGAAATGTATAAACGCGTGAATAAAATTATTCCGCACCTGATCCGTCAGGAAAAAGAAGACTCCGAAACCTTCCAGGGCGAAGGCCACTTCTCGGTGGACGAAAAATCTCGCCAGGTGAACCTGACCGAACGTGGTCTGGTGCTGATTGAAGAACTGCTGGTGAAAGAGGGCATCATGGATGAAGGGGAGTCTCTGTACTCTCCGGCCAACATCATGCTGATGCATCACGTAACGGCGGCGCTGCGCGCTCATGCGCTGTTTACCCGTGACGTCGACTACATCGTTAAAGATGGTGAAGTTATCATCGTTGACGAACACACCGGTCGTACCATGCAGGGCCGTCGCTGGTCCGATGGTCTGCACCAGGCTGTGGAAGCGAAAGAAGGTGTGCAGATCCAGAACGAAAACCAAACGCTGGCTTCGATCACCTTCCAGAACTACTTCCGTCTGTATGAAAAACTGGCGGGGATGACCGGTACTGCTGATACCGAAGCTTTCGAATTTAGCTCAATCTACAAGCTGGATACCGTCGTTGTTCCGACCAACCGTCCAATGATTCGTAAAGATCTGCCGGACCTGGTCTACATGACTGAAGCGGAAAAAATTCAGGCGATCATTGAAGATATCAAAGAACGTACTGCGAAAGGCCAGCCGGTGCTGGTGGGTACTATCTCCATCGAAAAATCGGAGCTGGTGTCAAACGAACTGACCAAAGCCGGTATTAAGCACAACGTCCTGAACGCCAAATTCCACGCCAACGAAGCGGCGATTGTTGCTCAGGCAGGTTATCCGGCTGCGGTGACTATCGCGACCAATATGGCGGGTCGTGGTACAGATATTGTGCTCGGTGGTAGCTGGCAGGCAGAAGTTGCCGCGCTGGAAAATCCGACCGCAGAGCAAATTGAAAAAATTAAAGCCGACTGGCAGGTACGTCACGATGCGGTACTGGAAGCAGGTGGCCTGCATATCATCGGTACCGAGCGTCACGAATCCCGTCGTATCGATAACCAGTTGCGCGGTCGTTCTGGTCGTCAGGGGGATGCTGGTTCTTCCCGTTTCTACCTGTCGATGGAAGATGCGCTGATGCGTATTTTTGCTTCCGACCGAGTATCCGGCATGATGCGTAAACTGGGTATGAAGCCAGGCGAAGCCATTGAACACCCGTGGGTGACTAAAGCGATTGCCAACGCCCAGCGTAAAGTTGAAAGCCGTAACTTCGACATTCGTAAGCAACTGCTGGAATATGATGACGTGGCTAACGATCAGCGTCGCGCCATTTACTCCCAGCGTAACGAACTGCTGGATGTCAGCGATGTGAGCGAAACCATCAACAGCATTCGTGAAGATGTGTTCAAAGCGACCATTGATGCCTACATTCCACCACAGTCGCTGGAAGAAATGTGGGATATTCCGGGGCTGCAGGAACGTCTGAAGAACGATTTCGACCTCGATTTGCCAATTGCCGAGTGGCTGGATAAAGAACCAGAACTGCATGAAGAGACGCTGCGTGAGCGAATTCTGGCGCAGTCCATCGAAGTGTATCAGCGTAAAGAAGAAGTGGTTGGTGCTGAGATGATGCGTCACTTCGAGAAAGGCGTCATGCTGCAAACGCTTGACTCCCTGTGGAAAGAGCACCTGGCAGCGATGGACTATCTGCGTCAGGGTATCCACCTGCGTGGCTACGCACAGAAAGATCCGAAGCAGGAATACAAACGTGAATCGTTCTCCATGTTTGCAGCGATGCTGGAGTCGTTAAAATATGAAGTTATCAGCACGTTGAGCAAAGTCCAGGTACGTATGCCTGAAGAGGTTGAGGAGCTGGAACAACAGCGTCGTATGGAAGCCGAGCGTTTAGCGCAAATGCAGCAGCTTAGCCATCAGGATGACGACTCTGCAGCCGCAGCTGCACTGGCGGCGCAAACCGGAGAGCGCAAAGTAGGACGTAACGATCCTTGCCCGTGCGGTTCTGGTAAAAAATACAAGCAGTGCCATGGCCGCCTGCAATAAAAGCTAACTGTTAAAGTAAAAGGCGCAGGATTCTGCGCCTTTTTTATAGGTTTAAGAACAATGAAAAAGCTGCAAATTGCGGTAGGTATTATTCGCAACGAGAACAATGAAATCTTTATAACGCGTCGCGCAGCAGATGCGCACATGGCGAATAAACTGGAGTTTCCCGGCGGTAAAATTGAAATGGGTGAAACGCCGGAACAGGCGGTGGTGCGTGAACTTCAGGAAGAAGTCGGGATTACCCCCCAACATTTTTCGCTATTTGAAAAACTGGAATATGAATTCCCGGACAGGCATATAACACTGTGGTTTTGGCTGGTCGAACGCTGGGAAGGGGAGCCGTGGGGTAAAGAAGGGCAACCCGGTGAGTGGATGTCGCTGGTCGGTCTTAATGCCGATGAGTTTCCGCCAGCCAATGAACAGGTAATTGCGAAGCTTAAGCGTGTGTATGTCAGATAAGGCGTTTTCGCCGCATCTGACATTCGCACACGATGCCTGATGCGACGCTGGCGCGTCTTATCAGGCCTACAGGGATTTATAACTCATTGATAAATTTGTTTTGTAGGTCAGATAAGGCGTTCACGCCGCATCCGACATTTGCACAAGATGCCTGATGCGACGCTGCCCGCGTCTTATCAGGCCTACGTGCGGCATCAGACAAATGTCACTGCTTTGGCTCTTCGCTCCAGTCATCGCTTTCGGAAAGATCGCCACTGCTGGGGATTCGTTTTTCTTCAGCAGCCCATTCTCCGAGGTCGATCAGCTGACAACGTTTGGAGCAAAATGGCCGAAACGGGCTGATTTCACCCCACACCACCGTTTTCCCGCAGGTTGGGCAATTCACCGTAATAGTTTCTGACATTTTTACTCCTTAGCAACAGGCCAGTTCGAAATCCAGACGTTCCGGTACCTGTCCGTTTTCAGTGTCCAGCGGCATAAAACGAATGGCAAAACGGCTCTTATGTCCGGAAATTTGCGGATAAAGCTGTGAATCGAGCGACAGATTCAGGCGCAGCAAGTCGGCATCGCCACCGTTATCCTGATAAAAACCATTCAGGCTGGTTTGTTTACGGAAGGGGGCCGACTGGCGAATTAAATCCAGCACCATGGTAAGTGCCTGGGTGAGCGGGTTCAGGCTGGCAATCCAGGTTTCTACCTGGCTGTCGCGCTGCGCCTGGGGTAGATGCAGCCAAATGTGCAATGTAGGTAAATCAAAGCTGCAACAGCCGCCTGGGATGCTCAGTCGCTGACGCACCAGAGCAATCAAACGATCTTCACGCAGAAATTGCCCGATACGCGGCGCGGAAATTAATACGCTCCCCGCCGCTTTTAACTGCTGAATTAATGCTTCAATACGGCTCTGGTCCACGCCAGGCACGCCAATCCAGGTCTGGAGTTTACGTTGCTGCCGGTCAAGTTCTTTCAACAGTTCAGTGCGGACTTCGCCGCGCTCGAAAACATCCAGTAATTCACTGACATTATGGAAGAAATGCAGCGCGCCAGCGTGGTCAACGATGGGTAAATTAACGGTGAGTTGCTGAATCAAAAACTCAATGCGCAGCCATGTACGCATTTTTTCATTTAGTGGATGTTCAAAAAGGACCTGGGTCTGCATTACGGTTTTTCCTGTGAGACAAACTGCGACGCAAGCTGCAAATAGTGTGCGTGCAGGCGGGCAACATCCGATGCGATAGCATCCGGTGCGCCGTTATTATCAATGACGTCATCTGCCACGGCAAGGCGGGCTTCGCGCGTTGCCTGAGCAGCAAGGATTTGTTCGACATGCTCGCGAGTTACATCATCGCGCTGCATGGTGCGCTTAAGTTGCGTTTCTGGGCTGACATCCACCACCAGCACTCGATTCGCTTTTTTATACAGTGAGTTTTCTACCAGCAATGGCACAACCCACAGTACATAGGGGGAAGTAGCTTGCTGGATCTGGTGTTGCGTCTCTTGCTGAATCAGCGGATGCAGCAGGGCGTTAAGCCAGTTTTTCTCTTCCGGGTTGGCGAAGATCCGCTCGCGCAAGGCCCGGCGCTGCAATGTTCCATCAGCAGCAATCATGTTAGCGCCAAAGTGATCAGCAATGGCATGTAGCGCAGGTGCACCTGGTTCAACCACCTGACGCGCAATAATATCGGCATCAATGACGTTAATTCCGAGATCAGCAAACGCATTGGCAACGGTACTCTTGCCACTGCCAATGCCTCCCGTTAAGGCAACTATATACCTCATAATTTATATTCCCGGGAATTCATCATGATTATCAAAACGTTAAAAATGAGTGCACGAAAGCGAAATTGATGAAACGTTCGCTCACTATTTACCAGGTAATTTATGGGATTGTAGCGTAAAAAAAGACAATTTCGCAGTCTTGCGCCGCATTGATTAGTGCGTATGATAGCGTCACTGGAGTTGCGCTCTTACCCTTATAGCCATTAACCCCAGGAATCCGCACATGCGTATTGAAGAAGATCTGAAGTTAGGTTTTAAAGACGTTCTCATCCGCCCTAAACGCTCCACTCTTAAAAGCCGTTCCGATGTTGAACTGGAACGTCAATTCACCTTCAAACATTCAGGTCAGAGCTGGTCCGGCGTGCCGATTATCGCCGCAAATATGGACACCGTAGGCACATTTTCTATGGCCTCTGCGCTGGCTTCTTTTGATATTTTGACTGCTGTGCATAAACACTATTCTGTCGAAGAGTGGCAAGCGTTTATCAACAATTCTTCGCTGATGTGCTGAAACATGTGATGGTTTCTACCGGTACGTCTGATGCGGATTTCGAAAAAACTAAACAGATTCTCGACCTGAACCCGGCATTAAACTTCGTTTGTATTGACGTGGCGAATGGTTATTCCGAACACTTCGTGCAGTTCGTTGCGAAAGCGCGTGAAGCGTGGCCGACCAAAACCATTTGTGCTGGTAACGTAGTGACTGGTGAAATGTGTGAGGAGCTTATCCTCTCCGGTGCTGATATCGTTAAAGTTGGCATTGGCCAGGTTCTGTTTGTACAACTCGCGTCAAAACAGGCGTCGGTTATCCGCAACTTTCTGCGGTAATCGAATGTGCCGATGCTGCGCACGGTCTGGGCGGAATGATCGTCAGCGATGGCGGCTGCACCACGCCGGGCGATGTCGCGAAAGCCTTTGGCGGCGGTGCCGATTTCGTCATGCTTGGCGGCATGCTGGCGGGCCACGAAGAGAGCGGCGGTCGCATCGTTGAGGAGAACGGCGAGAAATTTATGCTGTTCTACGGCATGAGCTCCGAGTCTGCGATGAAACGTCACGTTGGCGGCGTTGCGGAATATCGCGCAGCAGAAGGTAAAACCGTTAAGCTGCCGCTGCGAGGCCCGGTTGAAAATACCGCGCGAGATATTTTGGGCGGCCTGCGTTCAGCTTGTACATACGTTGGGGCTTCACGCCTGAAAGAGCTGACCAAGCGCACCACGTTTATTCGTGTGCAGGAACAAGAAAACCGCATCTTCAACAACCTGTAATCTCCCAACGCTGGCGTGGAGCAACACGCCAGCGTTATCCCATCCCACTCATCGCATCGCCTAAATGGAAAATTGGCAGATACATTGCCACCACCAGCGTACCAATAATTCCTCCCGTTATGATCAGCAACGCCGGTTCCAGTAAGGCTGCGAGGTTATCCGCCAGCGCCATTGTGTTTTCCCGATGATGATGGGCGAGGTTGTCTAACATGAGATCCAGAGAGCCGGATGCCTCTCCTGTTCTCACTAATTGCAAACAGAGCGGGCTAAACTCACCGGTATTTTTTAGCGCCAGCCAGATGGGTTGACCGTTACTGATATCGTGCTGGATTTGTGTCAGAAGTTGCACCCAGTACGGGCAGCGCATTGTTTCTCTGACGCTCTCTACGCCCTGTAAAAAAATAATGCCTGCACTTTGTGTCAGCGCAGAATCGTAAAGATCTGCGTGAGTTTTTGTCCCCGCATCAGTGAACCCATAATCGGGATGCGTAACAGCAATTTCTGCCGCACTATAAGCCAGGTCGGTCGGCGCATCAGCAACTTATTGGCTATCGCCAGCAGAAAGCCGAACAACACCAGCAGCCAGCTCCATTCGCCACTAAAGTCTGCCAGCGTCATGATCCCCTGCGTTAGTGCCGGTAGTGGGGTGTTGAAGGTCTTATAGATAGCGGCAAACTCCGGCAGAACAAAATGCAGCATTGCCACAACCACCATGATTGCCATCGCTAAAATGATGATGGGATAACGTAACGCTGATTTCACTTTGTCGGTCAACTGACGCTGGGCTTTTTGCTGACGCGCCAGTTCAAAGCAGCATTCATCCTGCTTACCGGTCAGTTCACCCGTGCGGATCATCGCCCGATAGAGTGGCGGAAATACCTCTGACCAGGGTAATAAGGCATTGGAAAAAGCAATGCCCTGTTCGAGATCGTGCGCCAGCGATTGCAGCAACGCTTGCCATTGCTTACTGGGATGCTGTTCCGCCAGCAGTGCCAGCCCTTCAGAAAGCGTTAACCCGGCTTTGAGTAGCGTCGCCAGTTGATGAATGACTTCCGCGCTTTTATCTCCTCGCCACTGCGCAGAATTGATGGCGATTCGCTTCAGGCTTAGTGGGGTAACCATCTGTTGCTGTAGTGCCATAAGCAGTAAAGTACGGCTCTCTGCCATAGCATCCCATCTTGCGCATTGCCGTCGCCGGTTATGCCATGCCAGCGCCAGAGTTGCTTACTCGCCATGCGGCATCCCCAGTACGCGGATTAACTCTTCAAAGGTGGTTAAGCCTTGCTCTACGGCCAGGCAGCCGTTTTCAAAAAGCGTACGCATACCCGCCTGTCGTGCGTGCGTTTCCAGCGATTCAACGTCGGTATTAGCGGAAATAAGCTGACGAATGACCGGCGTTATGGGCAGAACTTCAAATAAGGCCGTACGACCATAAAAACCGTGGTAGCAATGTATACAACCGGGTGCCTGCCAGTGGGGCAGCGGCGATGGCCATACATTGTCTGGAATGTGGATGGGCTCCCCTTGCTGCCGGCGACAATGTGGGCAAAGTTTGCGTACCAGACGCTGGGCTATTACCAGCGTAAGCGCTGATGAGAGCATCCAGCGGGCGACCCCCATTTGCTGTAAACGTACCAGCGTTTCGCAGGTGGAATTAGTGTGTAGGGTAGACAACACCAGGTGACCGGTTTGCGCGGCTTTAATGGCAATTTCTGCCGTTTCGCCATCGCGGATCTCTCCGATCATGATGACGTCAGGATCCTGGCGCAATAACGCACGCAAAACGCCCTGAAAGGTGAGCCCGGCACGCGGATGGATTTGCGTCTGGTTTAGTCCGGCTATGGGGATCTCAACCGGATCTTCGACGCTACAAATATTAATGTCAGCGGTATTCAGCGTTTGCAGGGCACTATAAAGCGTGACCGTTTTGCCGCTGCCGGTAGGGCCAGTTACCAGCACCAGTCCCTGTGGTTGTTGCAAGGCATGAGCAAAGTCCGCCAGTTGTAACGGCTGCATTCCCAGCGTGTTAACATCCAGTGCCTGGCTCACCTGCTGTAACAACCTTAATACCACCTTTTCACCACCCCGACATGCTAAGGTCGCAATACGAAATGAGACGGCGTTTCCTGCCAGTTCGACAGTGAATTGCCCGTCCTGCGGCAGGCGATGTTCCGCAATATCCAGGTTTCCCAGCACTTTTAATCTGGCGGTTAATGCGACTCCGGCATCCGGTGAAACATCCGGTAAAGGATGCAATACGCCGTCGATACGCAAGCGGATGCGGTAGGCATTGTCCGCTGGTTCGATATGAATATCAGACGCGCGTTGTTCCAGCGCAGATTGTAACGTTCGAGTCAGCAACTCTGCTTTGGCTGATGCTTCTCCTGAACAGCTACGGGCAATGTCTGTTGTGTGCGACTGGCGTGACCTTCCATTTGTTGGCGCGTCCAGCAGGTGATCTCAATACGTTTGGTGGTAGCGAAATGCAATGCGTCCAGCAACTCATGTGAGGGGGCATCGACCACCGCAACATGAACCACTTCTTCGCTGGCATCCAGCAAGACTCCCTGATAACGCAGGCACAGGGCCGTGAGCTGTGGAATATTCATTGCCGCTCCTTAGTTGGCGTCATCAAAGCGGAAGACATCTTCGCAGGCTTGCTGCAATGCGCTGTCACTTTGGATATTGCAGTTGCGCGCCCAGCCGGTGACGCCGTTTGCGTTATCCCAACCTGGCGTCATGACGACGCTTAGCCCATTGAGACTTTCTTGCCCGGTCAGCGACACCACGCCCTTTGCCACACTCATGGCTGAAACATAGCGGGTGGTGGTAGGCGAGGGAATGCCATTGCTGCCACCGTCGCAGGTATCTAATCCACCATGTTCCAGCGCGCACAACTCTACGGCGGTACGGTAAGGCACAAAGGTTTGTAGCATGTCGGTGAGTGCAGCTTTGCGCAGGTAGTTTTGATAAGCGGGAATACCAATGGCGCTTAAAATGGCAATGATGCCAATAACCACCATCAGTTCGATAAGTGTAAAACCGCGTTGCTTGTCCATCTGTTTCGCTCCTTGATTTGGTTGGCGCTACTTTGGCAAACGCCATCGGCACAAGCGAGGGGCAAAAAACGAAACGGGAAAGCAGATTCCGAGGTTTTTTATTTCGTTGCAGCGAAAGACAAGAAATTTGCGAGGCGTTACGAAGAAAGTTGGGGAAGGGGAGATTATCCGCCCGCGATGGAGCGGATAAATCTGCCAGCAATTAGCGAAAACGCATTGAAAGGTCGAGTGCTTGTACGTGTTTAGTTAGCGCACCGACGGAGATAAAGTCCACGCCCGTTTCGGCAAATTCGCGCAGTGTTTTGTCAGTGACGTTGCCAGACACTTCCAGTAGCGCCTTGCCGTTGGTGCGTTTGACGGCTTCGCGCATCTGTTCTGTTTCGAAGTTATCCAGCATGATGATATCGGCTCCTGCTTTCAGGGCTTCATCAAGTTCTTCCAGATTCTCTACTTCGACTTCTACTGGCGCATCCGGGTGCAGCCAGGACGCTTTTTCGACGGCCTGGCGCACTGAGCCGGAGGCAATAATATGATTTTCTTTGATCAGGAAGGCATCAGAAAGCCCCAGACGGTGATTCGCTCCGCCGCCGCAAAGTACCGCGTATTTCAGAGCTGAACGCAGGCCAGGTAAGGTTTTGCGCGTATCCAACAACTGCGTGTTGGTGCCTTCCAGTAATTCGACATAGTGGCGTACCTTACTGGCAACTCCTGAAAGGGTTTGCACAAAATTAAGCGCAGTGCGTTCGCCCGTTAACAGCACGCGGGATGGGCCTTCAAGTTCGAACAAGGGTTGATTGGCGTTGATGACATCGCCGTCATCCACATGCCAGATTATGGTGACATCGTCGCCTGCCAGTTGAATAAACACCTCTTCAACCCAGCGTTTGCCGCAAAATACGCCATTCTCGCGGGTGATCACCGTGGCATGAGAGCGAGAATTTTCCGGTAAAAGTTTTGCCGTAATGTCATTGTTGGCATCGACTGTTCCGCCTAAATCTTCCCGCAGCGCCTGGCCACCGCGCCGGGGATATCGAGATTAATGCGTTCCAGCAGCTCGTCACGTCGGGTGTCAGGGTTATAGCGGCGAGGCGGCATGTTAAAACTCCAGATAGCTAACGAATCATAAGGTAGAAACATGCTACTCTGAACCGGGTATTAGCACCACATATAAGGAGATCCTGCATGTTGTTAGAACAGGGGTGGCTGGTTGGCGCGCGCCGCGTTCCCTCACCACATTACGATTGCCGCCCGGATGACGAAACACCCACCTGCTGGTGGTGCACAATATTAGCCTGCCGCCAGGCGAGTTTGGCGGTCCGTGGATCGACGCATTATTCACTGGAACTATTGATCCGCAGGCACATCCTTTCTTTGCTGAGATCGCCCATTTGCGCGTCTCCGCTCACTGTTTGATTCGCCGTGATGGTGAAATAGTCCAGTATGTTCCTTTCGATAAACGTGCCTGGCATGCGGGAGTCTCTCAGTATCAGGGGCGCGAACGCTGCAATGATTTTTCTATTGGGATTGAGCTTGAAGGCACCGATACGCTGGCGTATACCGATGCGCAGTATCAACAGCTTGCGGCGGTTACGCGGGCACTGATTGATTGCTATCCGGATATCGCTAAAAACATGACGGGCCATTGTGATATTGCGCCGGATCGGAAAACCGATCCCGGCCCTGCATTTGATTGGGCACGGTTTCGTGTGCTGGTCAGCAAGGAGACAACATGACGCTATTTACAACCTTACTGGTGTTAATTTTCGAGCGCCTGTTTAAGTTGGGCGAGCACTGGCAGCTTGATCATCGTCTTGAAGCGTTCTTTCGGCGGGTGAAACATTTTTCTCTCGGGCGCACGTTAGGCATGACCATTATTGCGATGGGCGTGACTTTTTTACTGTTACGCGCATTGCAGGGAGTATTGTTCAACGTTCCCACGCTACTGGTGTGGCTGCTGATTGGTTTGCTGTGTATTGGCGCAGGTAAGTTCGTCTTCATTATCATGCTTATCTGACAGCTGCTTCACGTAATGATAGCCATGCCCGTGCCACGATGGTTGGCGAACTCACCATGATTCACGGCGTCCCGGCAGGCTGCGACGAACGTGAGTATTTGCGTGAGCTGCAAAATGCATTGCTGTGGATTAACTTTCGTTTTTATCTTGCACCGCTGTTCTGGCTGATTGTGGGGGGAACCTGGGGACCGTTACGCTGATGGGGTATGCGTTTTGCGTGCATGGCAATACTGGCTGGCGCGATATCAGACGCCGCATCATCGTTTACAGTCCGGCATTGATGCCGTGCTTCATGGTACTGGACTTGGGTGCCGGGTTCGTCTTGCGGTGTGGTCGATGATGCCTTGAA
>ENA-OQIG01000418-OQIG01000418.1-human-gut-metagenome-genome-assembly--contig:-NODE-418-length-24927-cov-3.899637_pt1 | contig 24927 bp, 32 predicted proteins | sample MGYA00242576_ERZ504741 | MGnify/ENA primary metagenome ERZ504741 (study PRJEB26092, sample SAMD00036436) | human gut metagenome | host: Homo sapiens | study: EMG produced TPA metagenomics assembly of... | reverse complement strand
CGAAGCTATTTTTATTGATATCAGCGAACTGTCCAAGATCGATCTTCGGATCTCTGCTGGTTCCCTTTAAAGCTGCCAGGTAGCTTTCGATTGGCGGAAGGATGGTCCCATGGACATAGAGGAAACACATACATCCAGTCCGTCTACACCGGCGCGGATGGCTTCCCAGTAAGCCATTTCTGCCATACCGCCTGTGCAGTGGCAGTGAAGATGTACCGGATCTTAAGGGCTTTTTTCAAAGCGGTGATCAGTTCGTAGGCAGCTTCCGGTGTCATAAGTCCGGCATATCTTCTACGTGCATCAGGGATGCACCCATCTGTTCCTGTTCTAAGGCATTCTGGACGAATACTTCTGTTGTATGGAATGGGCTTACATTATACTGAACGGAACCTTCGATCTTTTTGCCTGCTTTTTTGATGGCTTTGAATGCGGTTTCGCAGTTTCTCAGGTCCTGAAGGGCATCGAAGGTAAGGAATACATCGATTCCGGCTTCTGCTGCCTGTGCGATGAAGGCTTCTACTACGTCATCTGGATATGCTTTGTAGCCAACCAGGTTCTGGCCGCGGAGGACCATTTTTAATGGGGTTTTCTTTACGTATTTTTTAAAGGTTCTTACGCGCTCCCATGGATCGTCTTTCAGGAAACGGACTGCTACATCGAAGGTAGCGCCGCCCCACATTTCCATGGAGTCATATCCAACTGCGTCCATCTGCTCTAAGAGCGGGATCATATCTGCAGTGGTAAGACGGGTTGCAAAAAGAGACTGCTGTCCGTCGCGGAAATCTACACTGTTGAATTTAAGAGGAGTTCCTGCGCCTGCAAAGTCTGCTGCTCCGATTCCGGAAGGAGCAGAAAGTTCAGGAGCCTTTTTTTGTTCCAGAACAAAATACCACACCTTTCATTTCGTAATAAGGATGTCACCGCAAGGTGACATGCCCCTTTGATTATTTATTATAGTTGTTTGCTGTTGACAGGTGGATCAAAGAGAAAACCTGTCGGGGAATGTTGGATTTTCTTGATTTTTTGGAGAATCGTTCTCTGGTCAGTTTACAGTACCTGGAAAATGGCAGGTTCCGGCAGGAAATCAAAAAAAGAATCCGGAGGGGCCAGGTACTGAAAGCTGGCCAGAGAACGGCAGGTACTGGCAGATGCAAAAGGGGAAGTATGCATGTCAGAAACCTGCAAAGGTTGAATCATGTAGGATATGTAATACTTAAGTCAAACGTTAAACTAAATCGTTAAAACAAGAATACTAAAAAAGAATGAGGTTGTCAAGAGGGAAAATGAAAAAACGTGAAAAAGAAGATTACATGTTGTGGAAACTATAACATAGTAATGAGATAAAAAGACAGGAGCTGATATTTACAGCTCCTGCAAAAAATAATAGATGACGAATGGATTATGAAAAACTCTCTCTCAGCATCAGTTTCGCATGTACTTTCACATGCTCTGATGACATATCATTGTTTAAAACTTTTTTTCTCATCAGGCGCAGAACCTGCTGACCGATCTCTTTGTTTGGCATTTCTACTACACTAAGGGATGGGACATAGTAGAAGCAGCTTCCGGATCCAACATACCAATGGAGAGAAGTTCTGCATCTCCCGGAACTGAGATCCCTTCTTCATGGAAAGCTCTTAAGGCACCCAGGGCAATGGCATCGGAGTCACAGAAGATCATTTTTGGTGGTTCCTTAAGGGCAGCGTATTGTTTGCCGATCTCATAACCGCCGTTTCGTGTACTGGATCCCTTCAGAATGTATTTTTCGTCTGTTTCAATTCCCAGACGTTCGCAGGAACTTATAAATGCCTGGACACGCTGACTGGTAGCAAAGTAGGAGTGTCTGGATGCAAAGATAGCTGCTTCTGTATAACCTTTCTGGCGGATCTTTGTGGCTGCCATCAGGCCGACTTCGTCATTATCGGTGCATACAGTGGAAAAATGTTCGGACTCACGGTTGATCAGTATCACTGGCATACGGGGGCAGATGCCCTCAAGCCACTGCTGGTCTTTGGCAGAGCATGCACCGATAATAGCGCCGCTGTAGCCATTTTTTAAGAAAGTGGTACCATATTGTTCCAGTTTATCATTTTCATAAGTCTGTATCATCATTTCACAGTCAAAGCCAGATTCGGCAATTTCAATCTGAATGAAATTTAAGAAAGAAGCCAGAATGGAAACACGATAGTCCAATGGCCAGAAAAATGCGATCACAGGGCGTTCATTTTCCTGGGAGCGCAGACGTCTTGCGCTTAAGTTTGGCTGATAGCCTAAATCCCGCATTGCTTCGGCCACCCGTTCCTGGGTAGCAGCGGAGATTTTTCTTTCTTCTGCTTTTCCGTTTATGATAATGGACACGGTTGTAACGGATACACCGGCCTGTTTTGCCACATCTTTTATAGTTGCCATATATTCACCTTTATACCTTTTTTGTTTACTAAAATCAATCTTAAGCCAGATTCACACATTATGTCAAGCAGGAAAGAATAAGGATATATCCCCTCCATAAAAAATGCACAATAAGTAATACGTTAAACTATATAAAACTGACAAAGAATATTGTATTTTTCTCAAAACACTTGACAAACGTCAAACGATAAACTATTATTTGTGCCAAGGATGAACGTTTTACTAACACGTTAAACTAAATGAGATATGTACATGTTACTACTAAATAAATGCAATACAAGAGATACAAAGATGCACAAGTACATATCCGCAAAAGCAAGGCATTTCGCCGGCTGTCCGATTTCTGGGGAAGAGAGATCTGACAGAGATGAAAATGATAACTAATTAAAAACGATCAACCCCACAAAGAAAGGAAAGTACAGATTATGAGTAAAGTAAGCAGAGCAATGGACGGAAACGAAGCAGCAGCTTACGCTTCTTATGCTTTTACCGAAGTAGCAGCGATTTATCCGATCACACCATCTTCTCCAATGGCTGAACTGGTTGACAAGTGGTCAGCAAATGGAATGAAGAACATGTTCGGCCAGCAGGTAAAACTGGTTGAGATGCAGTCTGAGTGCGGAGCTGTTTCCGCAGTACATGGTGCATTAGACGGCGGTGTACTGGCAACTTCTTATACAGCATCCCAGGGACTTATGTTAATGATCCCGACCATGTACCGTATTGCAGGTCAGTTAAAGCCAGGTGTTATCCATGTAGCATCCAGAAACGTGGCAACCCATGCGATTTCTATTAACGCAGAGCATTCCGATGTTATGGCCTGTCGTCAGACGGATATGCAATGTTAGCATCCTCTTCACCACAGGAAGCAATGGATTTAGGTGCAGTTGCTCATCTGGCAGCTATTAAAGGCCACGTACCTTTCCTTCATTTCTTTGATGGTTTCCGTACTTCCCATGAGATCCAGAAAGTAGAATGTCTGGATTACGAAGATTTAAAGAAACTGGTTGACTGGAAGGAACTGGAAAAATTCCGTGAGAATGCATTAAATCCAGAGCATCCTGTTTTAAGAACCACAGGTCAGTATTCTGATACATATTTCCAGAGCCGTGAAGCATGCAATACCTATTATGATGCACTGCCGGATATCGTTGCAGATTACATGAACGAGATCAGCAAGATCACAGGAAGAGATTATAAGCCATTTAACTACTATGGTGCTCCGGATGCAGAGCGTGTGATCGTAGTAATGGGATCCGCAAGCGGCGTTCTTCGCGAAACTGTAGATTACTTAAATGCAAAGGGTGAAAAGGTTGGTTTCATTGATGCTCATCTGTACCGCCCATTCTCAGCAAAGTATTTCTTAAGCCAGCTGCCTGAAACTGTAAAGATGATCACTGTTGGTGACCGTACCAAGGAGCCAGGTGCAGCAGGTGAGCCGCTGTACGAGGATGTATGTTCTGTGATCCTGGAGTCAGGCAGAAATATCAAGGTTTTAGCATGTCGTTATGGTCTGGCAAGCAAGGATTATACTCCAGACCAGGTTATCGCACAGTTTGACAATATGAAGGCAGCAGAGCCTATGAACCATTATACTGTAGGTATTAATGACGATGTAACCCATCTGTCACTGCCTGTAGGACCAGAAGTAAATACTGTTCCGGAAGGAACCATCAGCTGCAAGTTCTGGGGTCTTGGTTCTGACGGTACTGTTGGTGCAAACAAGAACACCATTAAGATCATCGGTGACCACACAGACTTAAATGTTCAGGCTTACTTTGAGTATGATGGCAAGAAGTCCGGTGGTGTTACCCGTTCCCACTTACGTTTTGGCAAGAAGCCGATCAACTCTACCTACCTTGTAAACCACGCAGATTTCATTGCCTGCCACAATAAGTCCTATCTGGATCGCTATGATATCCTGGCAGATGCAAAGGAAGGCGCAAATGTGCTGATCACCTGCGACTGGAAGGGCGAAGAGTTAGAAAAGCATTTAACTCCTGCATTTAAGAAAGCAGCAGCATTAAAGAAGATCCATCTGTATACCATTGATTCCACTGCAATTGCTGCAGAACTGGGACTGGGAAGCAGGACCAATACCATTTTACAGGCTGCATTCTTCAAGATCACAGGTATTATCCCGATCGAAGAAGCAGTTGGATATATGAAGAAAGCTATCTTAAAGTCCTACGGAAGAAAGGGCGAAAAGATCGTCAACATGAACTACGCAGCTGTTGATAAGGGCGTAGAAATGGTAGAAGAGGCAGAAGTACCTGCAAGATGCTGATATCCAGATTCCAGAAGAGAAGATCGATGAGAACCTGCCAAAGTGGATCCGCAAGATCCAGATGCCTGTAAATGCTATGAAGGGTGATAACATTCCTGTCAGCGATTTCACCGATCTGCCAGACGGAACCATGCCTCAGGGTACTTCCAAGTACGAAAAGAGAGGTATTGCAGTTAATATTCCTGTTTGGGACAGCGAGAAATGTATCCAGTGTAATATGTGCTCCTACGTTTGCCCTCATTCCTGTATCCGTCCATTCCTTGTAAATGAGGATGAGGCAGCAAAGGCTCCTGAAACCTTTACAACAACTGCTGTTAAGGGCAAAGGCGCAGAAGGCTTACGTTTCCGTTTACAGGTATCCGCTCTTGACTGTACAGGCTGCGGAAGCTGTGCAAATGTATGCCCGTCTAAGGAAAAGGCTATTACCATGAAGCCATTAGACAACAACTTAAATGAAGCAGATAACTGGGAATATGCAATGAAGTTAGCTCCAAAGGCAAATCCGTTTGGAACAACAACTGTTAAGGCAGCCAGTTTGAGCAGCCACTGTTAGAGTTCCCAGGCTCCTGCCCAGGATGCGGCGAAACTCCTTATGCAAAGCTGATCACACAGCTGTTTGGTGACCGTATGTATGTAGCAACTGCAACAGGCTGCTCCCAGGTATGGTCCACCAGCTTCCCTTCCTTCCCATATACCACCAACCACAAGGGACAGGGACCTGCAGTAGGCGGCTCCTTATTTGAGAATAACGCTGAGTATGGTATGGGTATCTGGCTTTCTGTTGAACAGCAGAGAGAAAAGCTGGCTAAGCATGTAGAGGAACTTGCTGAAAAGACAGATGATGCCAAGATCAAAGAGACAGCAGCAGCTTGGCTGGCATCTTACAATGACAAGAGCTCCCGTGAAACAGGAGAAGCATTAAAGAATGCAGTTTTGGAAAGCGGTTTATTAAATGAAAATGCAGATCTGGTTGCAGCAAATGTTCCTGGAGATGATGTAAAAGCACTGGCTGAGGCAGTCTGTGAAAACTTTGACCATCTGACCAAGAAATCCGTATGGTTCTTCGGCGGTGACGGCTGGGCATACGATATCGGTTACGGCGGCTTAGACCATGTATTAGCTTCCGGCGCAGACGTAAATGTAATGGTATTCGATACCGAGATCTACTCCAATACAGGCGGTCAGGCATCTAAGGCAACTCCTACCGGTGCAGTTGCGCAGTTTGCGGCAGCTGGTAAGCGCAGAAAGAAGAAAGACTTAGGCATGATGGCAATGAGCTACGGCGATGTATATGTAGCACAGGTAGCTATGGGTGCAAATCCTGCACAGTTCTTAAAGGCAGTAACAGAAGCAGAAGCTCACAAGGGACCATCTCTGATCATTGCCTATGCTCCATGTATCAGCCACGGACTGCGCTGCGGAATGAGTGATGTTCAGGGCGAGATCAAGCGTGCAGTTGAAGTTGGTTACTGGCAGTTATACAGAAACAACCCAGAACTGATCAAGGAAGGCAAGAATCCATTTATCCTGGATTCCAAGGAACCTCAGGGCGATTTAGAGAGTTCTTAAGAGGCGAGGTTCGTTTCTCATCTCTGGAGCGTACCTTCCCAGAGGCAGCCGATGCACTGTTTGAGCGTACAGAAAGCGAAGCAAGGCACGTTACGCAAGATACAAAGAACTTGCTGAAAAGAACTAAAACAGGAGAAGAAGATTATGAGTACATTTGTAGAACGGTTACTTGGGGGAAAAGCCGGTACAGTTGTAACAGTAGAACCTGACTGGATCGTTATCAATGATGGTGTATCTCATGCTGCGGTAGAGGAAATCTCTGCCGTAGCAAAACCTGAAAAGGTAATGGTCATCTATGACCATGATGTACCAACCGGACGCCCGGAAGCAGCAGCTATTTTAAGAAAGAACCTGGCATTTGCTGAAAAGTACGGATGTCCTTATATCCAGGCAGAAGGTGTTGGATATCAGTATATGTTAAATGAAGTGGTAAAACCGGGCCAGATCATTGTAGGCGGCGGTTCCCACGGAAGTATTTTCGGAAGCATCGGTGCTCTGGGCATCAACGTAAGCATTCCTGAGCTGGCAAGAGCAGCTGAAACAGACCGTTACAGCATCATCGTTCCGGAAACAGTTTATGTAAACCTGGAAGGCAGCTTAAAAGAAGGCGTAACTGTTATGGACGCAGCACTTGCATTCCTGGCAGAAGATCATGAGTTAAACCGCAAGGCAGTGGAAGTTTATGCACCATCCTTTGATGCACATGAGAAAGCAGTATTCTGCAGCATGGCATGCATTACAGGGGCATTTACCGCATCCATTACAGAAGAAAAGCAGTCTGCTGGTTTAACGTTGGATTTAGGCTCTGTAGAGCCAATGCTCATGCTTCCATGTGGTGATAGAAATGACCAGAAGAAGGCCGGAATTGCTTCTAGAGCTTCTAAAGCTGGCATGGAATTAAATGCAGGCCAGATCGGCGGCTATACAGGCGGAACTATTGAGGAGTTACGAAAAGCTGCTTCTATGTTAGATGGACATAAGCTGGCATTAGGCTTCCGTTTAAGCATCTGCCCGGCAACCAGCCGTGACTATATCCAGGCTGCTGAGGAAGGCATCCTTACAAAATTCATTGATTTCGGGGCTCAGATCAATGCAGCAGGGGACCACAGCGTTGTGATCCAGGGACCTGGAGCTATGGGACATAAGGAACGTCTGGTAACCACCGGACTGTACACCTTTACAGGTTCTATGGGCTGCGATGACGCAGAAGTTTATACAGGCTCTGTTGAAACAGTAATGAACGCTTCCTTTGCGAAGCAGATGTAAGGAGACAGCTATGGAAAAGAAGTTCAGTGGAAAAATATGGAAATTCGGAAATGATATTGATACAGATACCATTATCCCTGGAAAAAGAGGTACTATCCCGGATCGTAACGAGATGAAAAAATATGCATTTGAGCTGTTAAAGCCGGAATTTGGTTCAACCGTTCAGCCAGGAGACATCCTAGTAGCAGGAACCAACTTTGGCTGTGGTTCCAGCCGTGAGCAGGCAGCTACCGTTCTTTCTTACAATGGTGTCCGCTGCATCATCGCAAAGAGCTTTGCAAGAATCTTCTTCAGAAATGCATTTAACAGCGGCATCCTTCTTCTTACCTGTGATCAGATCCAGGATGTATGTGAAGGCGGAGATATCGTTACTGTAGATGTAGATGCACAGACTGTCAGTGTAAATGGAAAGACCTTCAAGGTTGGTGCAGTTCCTGAAAATCTGTATAACATTGTAGCAAACGGCGGACTGATCGAAGATACAAAGAAGCGTCTTGCAGCTGGAAATGTGAAAATGGATATCAAGCCTCTTTCCATGGAACAGTGCCGTAAAAAAGGCTACACCATGGTAGAAAAGATATTAAAGAAAAATGCAGGAAAAGAACATGTGGCTCCTGGAGATATCGTGATCACAAAGCCAGATATGTTCATGATCCATGATATTTATACTACTTATCTGTTAGAAACCATGAAAGACATTGGTGCAGACAAGATCGACGATCCAGATAAGGTAACCATCGTCTGGGATCACTGTATGCCAACTGCCGTTGCTAAAAATGACTATAACCATTATGAAGCTGGTCTGGAACTGGCAAAAACCTATGGAATTAAGAAGCTTCACATTGGAGAAGGCATCTGCCACACCATTATGCATGAAGCAAAGTATGCAAAGCCAGGCGAGATCGCAACTGCAACCGACAGCCATACAACTACTTATGGCGGTGCCGGAAACTTCTGCTCTGGTATTGGTACAGCAGAAATGGCAGCAGCTCTTATTACCGGAGAACTTTGGTTCAAGGTTCCAGAGGCTATCAAGATCGTATTAAACGGCCATTTAAGAGACGGTGTTATGAGTAAGGACGTTATCCTTCGTATCTTAGGTGATATCAAGGCCGACGGCGGACAGTACAAATCTCTGGAATTTACCGGTCCTGCAGCCCATGAAATGAGCATGGAACAGCGTTTTACAGTTGCAAACATGGCTCTGGAAGCAGGCGCAAAGTGCGGTCTGTTTGAGGCTGACGAAAAGACAGCAGAGTACTACGGAATGCCATTAGAAGATATCGACTGGGTATGCGTAGATGACGAAGCAAAGTATGAAAAGGTACTTACCTATGATGTAAGCGAACTGGAACCTCAGCTTTCCTGTCCACAGGGCGTTGACAATGTTCACCCCATCAGTGAAGTAAAAGGCACCAAAATGGATGAGGTATATCTGGGCAGCTGCACCAACGGAAGTATTGAAGATATGGAAGCAGCTGCAAAGATCTTAAAAGGCCGTAAAGTGGCAAAAGGACTGCGTTTTATCGTTGTTCCTGCAACTAATACCATTTTCAAACAGGCCATTGAAAGAGGATATATTAAGACTTTTATTGAGGCAGGTGCAGTGATCTGTCATCCATGCTGCGGACTTTGCTGTGGTATGCCATATGGTCTGATGACAGATGATGAAAGGATCCTGCTGACTGCAAACCGTAACTTCATCGGACGTCAGGGAACCAAGAAAACCTTAGGTTATCTGTCAAGTCCTACGGTAGCAGCAGCAACCGCAGTTATGGGTGTTGTAACAGACCCGGCTGATCTGCAGCACTGGCTTAAAGACAGGCGGGTCGATGTTCTCCCGGACTCCGGGAGGACATCTGTAAACAGGAGGAAAATCAATGATAAAGAATTTTGAACAGCTGAAAGAAATGTTAAAAGCTATGCCGGTAAAGCGCAAAGTAGCAGTAGTACCGGCTCAGGATGAACATACACTGGAAGCGATCAGTCATGCTTATAGGGACGGCATGGTTGAGCCGGTTCTGATCGGTGCTGAGCCAAAGATCCGTGAGATCCTGGCTCAGATCGGCACAGATGCAGATAAGATGACCATTATCCATGTGGAAGATCCTACGGAAGCCATCCAGAAGGCTGCTGATATGGCAAGAGACGGTGAAGTAGACTGCATTATGAAAGGAAAAACAGAGACAGGAGCCCTGATGAAGGTACTGGTAAACCGTGAAAGAGGGATCAGAAAGAACGATACCATGAGTTACTTGCTTTCATGGAAAGCCCGAATTACCACAAGGTATTCGCTATTACTGATGTAGGCCTTCTTACTTATCCTTCCAAAGATCAGAAGAAAGCAGCTATCCAGAATGCAGTAGAAGCATTCCATGCATTAGGCGTAGAACAGCCAAAGGTAGCTATCCTTGCAGCAGTAGAAAAAGTAAATCCTAAGATGAAGGAAACCGTAGAAGCTGCTGAGATCAAGGAAGAAGGCGTAGAAGGCTGCATCATCGAAGGCCCGATCAGCTATGACCTGGCTATGGATCCTGCTTCCGCACCAATTAAAGGCTATGTAAGTCCTGTTGCAGGAGATGCAGATCTTTTAGTTGTTCCGGATATTGTAAGCGGAAATATTGCAGCAAAGACCATCACTGTAATTGGTGGCGGAAGAACCGGCGGCGTGGTACTGGGAGCAAAGGTTCCGGTCCTGTTGGTATCCCGTGCAGCAAGTGCAGATGATAAATATATGTCCATCGTCATTGCGGCGTTAGTGGGCAGCAGATAATAGGGGGAAAAACAATGGAGAAAAAATTAAATTTTAAGGTGTGTGGGCTTCCTGCAAAGTATTTCATTCCATTCTTTATCATTGTAATGGCAACTGTTTACCTTGGCTTTATGCCGGTTGTTAAGATCTATTCCAATGATGCAGGCAAGTACATGGCAACCAGCTTTATCATGACCATCGCTTATCTGATGGCAGTTGGCGGTCTGTTCTTCTGGCTTGGAAATACCATCCCGATCGTAAATAACTACTTAGGCGGTGCATGTCTTCTGCCTCTGATCGGTGCTTCTTTCTTAAATTACGTTGGTCTGGTTCCTCAGGAACTGGTAAACGGAGTTAAGGTCCTTATGGGCGGCGGTTTCCAGGATGCATATATTGCCATGCTGTTAGTTGGCTCCATCCTTGTTATGGACCGTAAGGTTTTACTTGGTGCAACTGCAAGATACATGCCTACCATCCTGGGAAGCCAGGTATTTGCATTAGGCTTCTGTATGTTAGCAGGTCTGGTTACCGGATATGGTATTCCAGAGGCACTGTTTGATATCGGCGCACCTTGTATGTCCGGTGGTTCCGGCGGTGCTATGACCACTCTGCCAGCTCTGTATTCCAGCCTTTCCGGTACAGATATGACTCCAATGGCAGGAAAATTCCTGTGCTACGCATCTATCGCAAACGTACTGGCTGTTGTATTAGCTGCTATTGTAGGTTCTGTAACTGCTAAAATGAAAGGCTTAAATGGTAACGGCGAGATCCTCTGCTCCAAGAAAGCACAGGAGAGCAAAACAGAGGAGAAGGAACAGAAGAGACTTGGAACTTCTGCTGATTATGTAGCATTAGGTTCTGGTATTTTCATGAGCTTCTGTCTGTACTTACTGGGTAATATCCTTGGAAGCCTTCCAGGTTTCGGTGTGATCCCGGGACTTGCATGGACCATTATCCTTGGAATCATCATTAAATTTACCGGTCTTCTTCCAGACCAGTTTGCTGACAACTGTGTATACTCCATGAACTTTGCATTAAGAGCACTGCTTCCAATGCTGATCGCTGGTATCGGTATCAACTCCCTGAAGTTCTCCACTCTGGCAGAATACTTCAGCCAGGCGCATTCGTTGTTATCTTCTTAGCAGTATTCGGCGCAATGTTAGGTGCAATGATTTTCGGAAAGCTCTCTGGTCTGTGGGCATATGAAGCAGGTGTTACAGCAGGTCTTTGCTGCTGCAACATCGGTGGTTCCGGTGACCTGGCAGTTTTATCTGCAGCAAACCGTATGAACCTGCTGGCATTCGCTTCTATCTCTACCCGTATCGGTGGTGCCTGATGGTTATCTGGATCGGACTGTTATATCCATTGTTCCATTAAGGCAGGCACATTACAACACAAAATCAGGCACGTTGGCGCTATGTCAGCGTGCCTCTTTTAGAAAATAGGAGAAAATCATTATGAAAAACTATAAAGTATTTGCTATCAACCCCGGTTCTACTTCCACAAAGATCGCCATGTTTGAAGGAGAAAAGGAAATTTTTTCCAGAAATATCAGCCATGATGCAGAAAAATTAAAAGAGTTCAAGGAGATCAGCGACCAGCTTCCATACAGAAAGGAAATGATCTTAAATGTCCTGAAAGAAGAAGGACAAACCTTAGAAGGCGTAGACGCATTTTCCGCAAGAGGAGGCGGTCTGGTAAATGTAGAAGGCGGCGTTTTCACTATTGGTGACAAACTTCTTGAGCATGCAAGAACCTGCTATACCGTAAAGCATCCGGCAACCTTAGGCGCACAGCTGGCAGATGCATTTTCCAAAGAATTCGGCGGAGTTGCATTTGTAGTAAATCCACCAGATGTAGATGAGTTCCAGGATGTAGCCCGTGTAACCGGCTTAAAGGTGTATACAGAGAGAGCCGTATCCATGCATTAAACCAGAAGGAGATCGGCATCCGTTTTGCAGCAAAGCAGGGCAAGAAATATGAGGACATGAACCTGATCATCTGCCACATTGGCGGCGGTATTTCCGTTACTGCCCATAGAATGGGAAAAATGGTGGACTCCAATGACATTGCAAATGGTGACGGCCCAATGGCACCAACCCGCTGTGGCCAGCTTCCTGTAAAGGATGTTGTGACCATGTGCTATTCCGGTAAATATACAGAAAAAGAGATGCGTGAGAAGATCACAAAGACCGGTGGCCTGGTAGATCACCTGGGAACTTCTGATGCAAGAGAAGTAACTGCCATGATCGAAAATGGGAATAAGTATGCGAAATTAATTTACGATTCCATGATCTATGAGATCGGAAAGACAGCAGGTTCTATGGCAGCAGTCCTTCATGGAAAGGTGGACGGGATCGTATTAACAGGCGGCATCTCCCATGACAAGTATGTAGTAGAAAAACTGACAGAAATGCTTTCCTTTATTGCGCCGATCACTGTTATGGCAGGCGAGTTTGAAATGGAAGCACTGGCAGCAGGTGCGATCCGTGTATTAAGCGGGGAAGAAGAGGCGAAGACTTATACAGGTATTCCAGTATGGAGTGGATTTACATGCTGATGGTAAAAAAGGCCCTGATCTATGTGACCGGACTTTTATTCATGGCCTTTGGAGTGGCATTTTCTGTTAATTCTTCTCTGGGAGTTTCACCGGTAAACTCCCTTCCCTATGTGATCAGCCGCATTACAGGACTGGATCTTGGAAACTGCGTGATCGGCATTTTTGCTTTTTATATTCTGGTGCAGATATTATTGTTAAGAAAAAAATTCCGTCCCATAGATTTGACGCAGCTGATATTTTCCACGATTTTTGGCCGTTTTGTAGATGTTGCAAAGAAAGTGGTGGGAGATTTTGCCATTCCCACCTATCCGGGGCAGCTGGTTATGCTGGCGATCAGTATCGTTTTTGTAGCAATAGGCGTATGCCTGTATATGGATGTGCAGCTGGTAAATATGCCTATGGAAGGAATGACCCATGCAGTAAACCGTGTATTCTTCCCGGACAAGCCTTTTCATGATATTAAGGTCATCATGGATTGTCTGACCGTTGTGATCGGTATTGTCCTTTCTTTTGTATTTCTTGGAAAACTGGATGGCATCCGGGAAGGAACCGTGATATGCGCATTGCTGGTAGGAAAGCTGATGAAGCCGATGCAGAAGGTGTTAAAACCGGCAGTAGAGAAGATCTGTGGGATAAAAGGAAGTCGTTGATATGGAAAAGAATGAAGAGAGAAGGTGTGATGCAATATGAAACTGGAAGCAGCAGTAATACAGGGAGATGGTGTAGGACCGGAGATGATGGAAGAGGCAGTACGGGTGCTTCAGGCAGTCTGCCGCCGGTTCGGCCATCATTTAAAGCTGTATCCTGTTTTAGCCTGCTCTCAGGCCATTGAAGCAGGAAAAGAACCTCTTCCACAGGAAAGTTTAAAAATCTGTACCAGGTTCCGGCTGTCTTATTTGGAAATTCAGGTCTGAAAAAATACCAGGACTGGCCGTTGGATAAGCGTCCGGAAGGCGCTCTTATGATACTGAGAAAGGTACTGCAGGTAAGTACCAATATCCGTCCTGTGCGTATGTATCCTTCTTTAAAATGTTTTTCTCCCTTAAAAGCAGAACGTCTGGAGCAGGGAATGGATGTTGCTTTTGTCCGTGATATTGCAGGGGGAGTTTTCTGCTCTGCCAAAGTCCAGGGAAATGGGGACGGCGGTCGGGAAGCTTATGAATATGAGTATTATAATGAAACAATTGTAAGGAAGACTGCCTATACTGCCTTTAAACTGCAAAAAGCCGAAAGAACAAAGTTACCAATCTGGACAAGTCAAATGTTCTTGGCAGTTCCCGTCTCTGGCGTCAGACTGTACAGCAGGTTTCCGAGGATTTTCCAGATGTGGAACTGGAACATTTATATATTGATAATGCAGCCATGGAGCTGATCCGAAATCCAGGTCGGTTTGACGTTTTTGTTACCTCCAATCTGTTTGGTGATATAATATCTGATGAAGGAACAGAACTGACCGGAACGCCCTATCTTTATCCCTCTGCGGAATTAAGTAATACAGAGCAGGGGATTTACACACCGAACCAGCTTCATTATCCAGATGAGTCTGTGATCGGAAAAGATATGGTCAATCCCATTGGCATGATTGCGGCTGCAGCCCGGATGCTGCGCCTTTCCTTTGGCTTAGAGGCAGAGGCCGGAGCCATAGAAGAAGCCATCCGCCAGGTTTTAGCGGCCAATATTGCAACTGCAGATATCTGGCATAAAGGAAAGATCCTGGTAGGAACAAAAGAGATGGGAAAACGGATCGCAGATGAGATCGAGGCAGTTTCCTAAAGAAGTATATTTCATAATAAAGGAGAAAATATGATGGAATTACCAGTTACAAAAATGTCACGGATCGTAATGCCGGCTTCAACCAATGATGCAGGAAATCTTTATGGAGGAAGACTGCTTGACTGGATGGACGAAGTATCCGGAATTGCAGCAAAGCGCTTTGCACATTCGGAAGTTATGACAGTAGGGATTGAAAGCATTCGTTTTATGCGTCCTATGCCTCAGGGAAGCTTTATTGATATCAATGCAGAAGTTGTCCATGTAGGAAACACTTCCATGAAGATCAAGATCACAGTTATGATGGATCAGGACCCGGAAGAAGAACAGGTCCAGACAGCAGAAGCATTCTTTACCTTTGTAGCTGTAGATGAAAATGGTAAGCCTCATAAAGTTGGGCGTACATTGTAGGTCAGGTTCGAGAGATTATTTAAGTAAATAGGGATGAAATAAATGGGACTGGATGTTGCTTCGCAAGGAGTGACATCCTTTTTGGCTTTTGAATAACAATTTAATTTAGTCAAATTGATTCTAAGTGACGAAAGTGAAATGATTGACGATGATGATGAAGTCGTGTAAACTAAAGATACTCAAAAATAGCTGCTTTAAAAATATTTGTTTCTTAGATCCGCCTTATGATACAGACTTTTCTACTTATGCACAGAATGAGTTTGGACATGAAGAGCAAAAACGTCTGTGTGAATGTTTAAAGCGGACGCCCGCCAAAATATTACTGATTATTAAAAATACGGATTTTATCTATGAATTATATAAAGATAATTTCAATATAACAAGTTTTGATAAAAAATATATGGTTAGTTTTATGAATAGAAATGATCGTAAGGCAGAACATTTAATTATAACGAATTATTAGAGCGTATAAGTGGTTTCCACTTCACTGGACAACCCGCCTACAATCTGCTATATTAAACAAAAAGAGCCTGCACCCCACAGGCCCATTCTGAAGCATAAAGGAGAAGAAAAACAATGGCAAATCCAGTTGTTACTATCATCATGGAAAATGGCGATGTGATGAAAGCAGAATTATATCCGGAAGTAGCACCAAACACAGTAAATAACTTTATCAGCCTGGTAAAGAAAGGTTATTATGATGGCCTGATCTTCACAGAGTCATCCGTGGATTTATGATCCAGGGCGGATGCCCTCAGGGAACTGGTATGGGTGGCCCAGGTTACAGCATTAAGGGTGAGTTCAGCCAGAATGGTTTTAAGAATGATTTAAAGCACACCGAGGGAGTTTTATCCATGGCAAGATCCATGATGCCTAACTCTGCTGGCTCCCAGTTCTTTATCATGCACAAAGATGCTCCTCATCTGGACGGCGCTTATGCAGCATTTGGCAAGGTTACAGAGGGAATGGATGTTGTAAATAAGATTGCAGAAGAGCGCACCGATTATTCTGACCGTCCATTAAAGACACAGAAGATCAAATCTATGACAGTAGATACTTTTGGTGTAGAATACCCAGAGCCAGAAAAATACTGATAGATTGCCGGTGATATAACGGCAAAACAGCAGTAAATAGTAAAAAACGGTTCTTACAGGAGACAGAACAATATGAAGCAGGAGCGGACTCTTTCAATAGAAGGAAAAGAATATACGCTTCTCATATCTGACGAACCACAGGCCCTTTTGGAGGCAAAAGCTTCCGGAAGGGCTGTTTTAGGGTGTCTGGATACGGGAAATGGGGAGGGAGCGAGCAGAGATTTTCAGGGGATCCCTTATGTAGTTCCCTCAATGGAATATGTGACAGAAGAACTTTTAGAACTGATCCTGCGCCGGTATCTGGGACTTCCGTGGCTTATTGACGAGACAGAGCGACTGTACATCCGTGAATTTGTAAAAGAGGATGCAGAGAACATACCAGAAGAAGAATATGGTAAGGAAGAAGAGATATTCCGTGATCCGGACAAATTAGAAGTATATATAAAGAACCAGTATGGTTTTTATGAATATGGGACCTGGGCTGTGTTAAAGAAAAGTCCGTCGCTTCTCATCGGCATGGCCGGCGCCAGTAACCCCAATCTTCCGGAAACTGCTTTGCAGGCGCTACCCACTCTTCCAGACGACCTTTGCTGGCTGGAACTGGATACCATATTTTTAAACCTTACAGGAAAAATGGCTATGCAACAGAAGCAGCTAAAGCCATTCTTTCTTATTCCCACGAAGTCCTTTCTGCCAGACTCTGCGCCTGGATCGAAGCAAAAAACAAGGCCTCCTGCGCACTGGCAGAAAGCCTTGGAATGGAAGTAGTAAAAGTTATTTCTGATCAAACAGCCACTGGATGGCCCGGAGCGTGTCTTCTGTATGCTGAGAAGATGCAATAACTGCCAGATAGGGCGGCTGGATCGAGACACCGGTCATATCGGAAAATGCAGTAGGTTCCAGTGAAATAGCGGCAGCAGTTGACTGCCCTTTTTCATTGTCTGTATAGAAGAAAAGGTCTTCTTTTTCGGCACGTTCTAACAGATCCTGGGGCAGGAATTCCTTCAGATCTAAAATGCGCCTGGGACTCATAATGTTCCAGTGTCTTTGCATCAGCGATGATAATATCCAGGTCTCCTCCGGCTGCTAAAGCAGCAATCTTTGCCATACTTGCATAGGAATATTCGGAAGACTGGGAGCCATCAGCATTGATAAACAGTCCGGAATTGATCTCGATCAGATCCTTCTTACCAAACCAAGAGCTTCTTTTAAGCTGTTTTCAAATCTATCCATAGATGACTCACCGCCGGAACGGTCATTGACAATGGCGAAAGTAAGCCGTGTGGTAAAGGTCTGGCGATACAGGCTGCTTCCTACTACCATAAAAGGGTAAATGCCAGAATGACAGCTACAATATGAAATTTATAATATTCATAAATATACCAGATCCGGTCTTTCCCGGACATTTGTTTTATTTTCTCAAGTTCACTTTTTATGTCTTTTTTCAGTTCCATGATGTATTCCTTTCAGGTTGACGTCTGGATTTTTCTGCGCTCATTACACTACAGTATAGCTGAAAATGCAGATACCCGCAACTACTCGTTCCATTTTTACACTTAATATGATATAATGTAATGAGCGCAGTGGAAAATAAGCGGCTGCGTAAGCAGACATTTATTTTACACAAGCCATTAACGAAGGTTCCGCCTGCGAAGCAGGCAGTAGAGCACGTCAGTGCGTGGACCTGAGTATATAGAAATGAGCGCAGTGGAAAATAAGCGGCTGCGTAAGCAGGAAAGAAGAGGATAAAATATGTTTCAGGGTCTTTTTAATTATGATAACCCGGTGTGGCGTTTTATAGGAAAACTGGGAGATCTGGTACTTTTAAATCTTTTGTGGCTGATCTGCTGCATCCCTGTATTTACAGCAGGAGCAGCTACTACAGCGGTATATTATGTTACCTTAAAACTGGTACGTGACGATGATGGTTCTACCATCAAGTCATTTTTCCATTCCTTTACCCAGAACTTTAAGCAGGCAACAGCGATCTGGCTGATGATCCTTGTAGCTGGCGGATTGCTGGGATTTGATCTGTGGTTTCTTATGTCAGGAGTGGTAACTGTATCAACGGTTGTAAAAACAGTGATGTCAGCTGTATTTGGTGCTATGACATTGATCTTGCTGTTTGTTACTACTTATATTTTTCCATTACAGGCAAGATTTTATAACACAGTGAAACGTACATTATTTAATGCATTTTTCATGTCTGTGCGTCATCTGCTCCAGACCATTTCCATGCTGATCATTGATGGTCTTGTAGTAGCAGGAGTTTATGTTGCTCTGTATATGGTACCACAGGTATCGATGCTCCTGCTTTTATTCGGATTTCCGCTGATTGCTTTTATCAATTCCTACTTTTTTACAGAGATCTTTAAAAAGTATATTCCAAAGGAAGAGGATCAGGAACATTCAAATGGAATTTCACCTTTACTGGATGAAAACAATCAGGAGATCGAGGATGCGATCCAGAGCTTAAAAGGAAAATAAAACAGATCATACGAATATACACATCAAAGAGGGCTTAAACAGTCCTCTTTTTTTTACAATAGGAAAGTTCGACTTCCGTCGAACTCTTGATAAAAAGAGCCCGAACAAAGGCGGGCATGGCAAACAGACGATAGATTAAAAGAAGTCAATGTAAAAGCCTTCTTCAAATTCATCGTCATCAAGATCGTCATCTTCGGTAAGAAAATAGTGCATATCCAAAAGGTCAGAGTCTGTCATGTTTTTGACCAGGCTGGGTGTCATTCCCTCTGGAGGATTCTTGGTGTATTTTTGCCTAAGTTTCTCTATAAGCTTTGCATCCATAGTTTAAATTCCGTCCTGTCTGTTGATGAGTTTAGTATGATACAGACAGGAAGAAAAATCAAGCAGAGCGGCATTTGACTTTAGCCATTGTTCTTTCATAAAGTTCTTGTAGAGAAACCCGTTTGTGACGATAGTAGACTTCTACCAGCGCCATTTCCTTCTTGCAGTGAGGACAGAATAAAGGATCATATCCAAAAGATAAAAGAATGTCCTGTCTCCATTTCGTAAAACTTTTTATGAAGCGGTGTTTCGATTTGTGAATAGCACGATAAAGTTTAGTGTCAATTTCACGGTGCCTCGCATAGAGACCATAGTAGCGGATCATTTTAAAATGTTTTTCCGGTATATGTTGGATAAGAAGTTTAATAACTCGATTGCAGGAATCGTACGTTTAACATAAGTATTATCTTCGTGACGATTATAGTGAAAAGTAACATTTTCACCATCGTAAGATCAATCCGTTTTAAGGCAATAACCGGACGGCCAAGATAGCGGCCAATGTATTTAATGACAGTATTAGGGTCGCAGAGATTAGGCTTGGCATAGACATAAAAGCCGTTTTTGTCCTTTGTGATAGATATAAGCTTTAATCTTTTTGAAGGAAGGTCCGATGTGCTGTTCCATTTCATTGAGTAAAGCGGTTTGAAAAGCATTGCGTAGATAAGTGTAATTGAAATGTTTTACCGGCCGCCAAATAGCATTGTCAGAAAAACCGCCTTCCGAAAGAATGGGGGATATAAAACAGTCTGGCCCTTTGAGTATGCGAAGGAAAAGATCCAGTATCCGGCACGGTACAGCAGGTGATCTTTAGCTTAATTTTTTTTAATATTTTTTTAATGTTTTCACTCTTGAAAAATGAGACAAATTAATGTATACAATATTATGTATTATGACATGTCACCATTTTTTTGAAGAAAAATGAGTGGATTACGAATGTTTTAGGATTGCGAGAACACAAAGTGCGGAGCAATCCGTTGGTATCAGTGGAATTAACGGAATTGAGAAAAAAGGGGATAGCAGCTATGATCACACATTTACGCCTGAAGGCATATGGAAAGATAAATCTGGCGCTGGACGTACTGGGGAGAAGGGACAACGGGTATCATGATGTCCGCATGATCATGCAGACTGTAGGACTTCATGACCGGATCGAACTTTACAGGACAAAGGAGCCTGGTATCCGTCTGGAGACCAACCTGTTTTACCTTCCAAATAATGAACAAAATCTGGCTTACCGGGCAGCCGCTCTTTTAATGGAAGAGTTTGGTGTAAAAGAAGGTGTTTCCATAAAACTGAAAAAGTTCATTCCTGTATCAGCTGGAATGGCCGGAGGCAGTACCGATGCAGCTGCAGTCCTTTTTGGAGTCAATAAAATGTTTGGCCTGGGCTTAAGTATAAAAGAACTGATGGAACGTGGCGTAAAGCTGGGAGCAGATATCCCATACTGCCTGATGCGTGGAACGCTCTTTCCGAAGGAATTGGGGAAGAATTAACTCCGTTGCCTCAGATCCCCCAGTGTCAGGTATTGATCGCAAAACCGGGGATCAGCGTTTCTACAAAAGTGGTTTATGAGAGCCTGGATGCCATGGAGCTAAAGCAGGAAGATCATCCGGATATTGACGGCATGATTGAAGCGATCAACCGCCAGAATATCCATGAGATAGCCGGAAAATTCGGAAATGTGCTGGAACTGGTAACAGCCGGTAAATATCCGGTGATCGGTGAGATCGAGCAGGTGATGAAAGAAGAAGGGGCTGTTAATGCCATGATGAGCGGAAGCGGTCCAACTGTATTTGGTCTGTTTACCAATCCACAGGCAGCACAGAATGCCTACGAAAAGCTTCGCTATGGTGATGCTTCCAAACTGGCAAAGCAGGTATATCTGACCAACTTCTTTCATGTAAAGCGGAGCAGATAGAAACAAGCAGATCGTAAACATAAAAATATAGACAAACAGACATAGATAAAACACAGAAAGGAATGGTCTTGAGATGGAAAATAATTTTAAAGTCAATATGAACGAATATCTGCCTCTTCGCGATGTTGTATTTAATACACTGCGTCAGGCTATTTTAAAAGGAGAACTGGCTCCGGGAGAAAGACTGATGGAGATCCAGCTGGCAGAAAAATTAGGTGTAAGCCGTACACCGATCCGTGAAGCCATTCGTAAACTGGAACTGGAAGGTCTTGTACTTATGATCCCAAGAAAAGGCGCTGAGGTTGCAAAGATCTCTGAAAAGAGCCTTAGGGATGTGCTGGAAGTTCGCCGTTCCCTGGAAGAACTGGCTATTGAACTGGCTTGCCAGAGAATGACCGATGAAGAGATCGAACAGTTAGGGGAACGCCAGAACGACTTTAAGAATGCCATTAATAAGGGAAATGCCATGAACATTGCAGAGACCGACGAGGCATTCCATGATGTGATCTATCTGGGAACCGGAAATGATAAACTGGTACAGATCTTAAATAATTTAAGAGAGCAGATGTATCGCTATCGTCTGGAATATATCAAGGACGAGGATAAACGCCAGATCCTGATAGTAGAGCATGAACATATCCTGGCTGCGATCAAAGCCCGCAATATTGCAGAGGCAAAGAATGCAGCAAGAGAACACATTGATAATCAGGAGATCACTGTTTCCAAGAATATCAAGGAGCAGGAAGATATCATGCCTGTCCGCGGCCGTGGAAGAAGATAGCGGAAATGGCATTGGAGGAGAAGATAAATGGAAGAAAATAAAGTAGAAGATAAGACAGAAAAGACCTTCAAAGAGCGCTATCTTGCAGGAGAGATCGAATTTGAAGAGATCGACCGCTATATCAGCCGCTGGAACAACAGCGATGATGAGCGTACACTGGCTGTTTATCTGGGGTTAAATGCAGATGAAGAGGACGTATGGATCGATGAAAGCGATGAAGCTCTTCAGGAGATGTTGGATAAGCAGAAAGCCTGAAATTAAGCCTTCTGCTTAAAAAGCTGTTTTGCAGCATCTAAAAGTCCAAGGTGCAGTTCCGGCCTTGGAGCAGTTTCAAAGACCAGGGAATAGCTTTCAGAAGCTGTTTCATCTATATCTGTATGATAAGAATTTGTAAAGCAAAGACCGGGATAGAGGACGCACCACCAGTTGCGTCCTTTTCCTTTGCCTATAGTGATCCGTGCAGCGTCATAGTAACCGCAGGGAAAGAAGGCATTTCCATAGGTCCTTGCTGGAAAATGGTCATGGCTCAGATTAAGATCCAGATCCGCTTCACAGCCGGAGTCTGCCAGGGTCTGTTCTGCCTTAAAAATGACCTCTTCTTTATGAGAAAGAAGCCAGGAAGCCAGCTCTTCTTTTCCGGCATGATCCGGGGCATTTTCACGGATATAGGAAAGAACCTGTCCCGGACTTTTAATTTTAATTCCTGGTCCGTTTTTGAATTGCTTTCCGCTAAAATGTGAAAACGCAGCACATAAGGGGCTATACGGCTGGCATCTGCCTCCTGTTTGCAGGTGTTGGCAGAAACTGCAATGAGAAAAGCAGTAAAAAAGCAGGCAAGAGAACAAATAAGCCATTTGTGGCGATAAGATACAGATTTCATGGACTAAAACTTCCTTTCTGGATTTTGAGAGAACATATTTTCTATTTGTATTTATTGCCACATATGCTATACTGTAAACGGTAAAATCTAAGAAAAGAAAGATTTTAAAGATTTCTGGAACAGGGATAAGTGAGGAGATATAAAAATGGAAAGAAAAACAGCAGCAGTCATTTTCGGCGGACAGTCATCAGAACATGAAGTATCCTGCATGTCTGCAGCCAATGTGATCGACCGCATCAACAAAGAAAAATATGACCTGCTTCTTATTGGTATTACATTAGACGGACACTGGATCAAGACAGAGTCTGTAGAAGAGATCAGAAGCGGTGAGTGGAGAAATGGAAATATTTCCGCAGCTATCTTACCAGATGCTACAAAGAAATGTGCGATCCTTATGGATGGAGATAAAGTAACAGAAGTAAAACTGGACCTTGTATTCCCGGTACTTCATGGACTTCACGGCGAAGACGGAACCATCCAGGGTCTTTTAGAACTGGCAAAGATCCCATATGTAGGCTGCGGTGTACTGGCATCTGCAGTGGGCATGGATAAACTGTATACAAAGATCATTGTAAATAACTTAGGCATCCGCCAGGCAGATTATGAGCCTGTTATGAGCGAGCAGTTAGCAGATATGGATGCTGTAACAGCACGTATTGAAGCACATTTTGCATATCCTGTATTTATCAACCGTCTAACGCAGGTTCCTCCAAGGGAGTCAGCAAGGCAGAAAACAGAGAAGAGCTGGAAGCCGGCTTAAAAGAGGCTGCAAAGCATGACAGAAAGATCCTGGTAGAAGAGACTATTATTGGCCGTGAGATCGAATGTGCTGTATTCGGCGGCGGAAAAGAAGAAGTGAAGGCTTCCGGTGTAGGCGAGATCCTGGCAGCAGCAGACTTTTATGATTTTGACGCAAAATATTACAATGCTGAGTCCAAGACGGTAACAGATCCAGAACTTCCTGGAAATGCCACAGAAGAAGTAAGAAAAGCAGCAGTTGCTATTTTCAAGGCAGTAGACGGATACGGACTTTCCCGTGTAGATTTCTTTGTAAAGGAAGACGGAGAGGTAGTATTTAACGAGATCAATACCATGCCTGGATTTACAGCCATCAGTATGTATCCAATGCTTTGGGAGGCAAGAGGCGTCAACAAAGAGGAATTAGTAGATAAGCTGATGAGCCATGCTTTAGAGCGTTTCTAAGATCACAGGTTTACGTAAAAAGAAAAGAGGAGTTACATGACAAAGGATGTACTGATCACCATCCGCGGTGTCCATACCATGGATGAAGAGGACAATGATGTGGAGATGATCGTCCGGGGAGATTACTACCAGAAGAATGGGAAACATTACGTTCTCTACGAAGAACTGTTAGAAGGTTTTAAAGAACCGGTAAAGAATATCATTAAGATCACGCCAACCTCTATGGATATTACAAAAAAGGGAACAGCCACTACCCACATGCTGTTTGAAAAGAACCGGAAGAATATTTCCTGCTACAGCACCCCTTTAGGTGAAATGGTAGTAGGGATACAGGCCAATCACTTTGCAGTAGATGAGCAGGCAGACAGCCTGAAGGTGAATGTGGATTATTCCCTGGATATTAATTATGAGCATATGTCGGATTGCCGCATTTTAGTAGATGTGCAGTCCTGCCAGTAGAAAGAGAGGGCGCCCCGCATCCGCGGGAAAACCCACCTCATCAAAACAAAAAACAGCCGCTCCCATCCGGGAGCCGGCTGTTTTTTACGCCCCATATTATGCATCTTTACGGAATCTTGCGAAAAATCCCTTTTTCTTTGGCGGAGTTGGAATGGAACCTCCGCGGACACTCTTGATCTGGGTGATGTAGATACCGCTTAAAACTACCTTAGCTTCTGTTTTAACAGGAAGGCATTCAAACACTCTTGCATCAGCGATCAGTGTAACGATCTTTGGTCCGATCTTTGCTTTCACAACCGGAACCTTGGTCCAGCGCATGTACTTTGGAGTCTGGTCAACTACCATTTTTGGAAGACCTGCCTGAGTCAGCTTCAGTTTCTTCTTATCAATAACAAGAAGAGATACGGTCTGTGCTGCGGCATCTAACATCTGCTGCTGTTCTAACTGGCGCTTCTGAAGCTTATTTCCAAGGAAATACAGGATAGCCAGGATGACAGCTGCAATGATGAGGATCACCAGCAGTATGTTTAAAACGGTATTTAACATAAGGTATACCTCCGAACTGTAGTATAGTTCCCGTGGGCTTGATTAGACATGCCCCAAGACATTCTAATATAGTATATCATTTGTGGTAAAAAAAAGCAAGAAAAAATTCTTGACACCTTGACAAATATATGTTATTATGGAGAGTGCATTATTGTGGCGTCCTGGGCTTATTGCGCCCATTTGCTGACGCCCGATTACCGAGAACGACAGCATG
>ENA-OQIG01000417-OQIG01000417.1-human-gut-metagenome-genome-assembly--contig:-NODE-417-length-24976-cov-4.046400_pt1 | contig 24976 bp, 28 predicted proteins | sample MGYA00242576_ERZ504741 | MGnify/ENA primary metagenome ERZ504741 (study PRJEB26092, sample SAMD00036436) | human gut metagenome | host: Homo sapiens | study: EMG produced TPA metagenomics assembly of... | reverse complement strand
AAACAACCTAAAGGCAATAAAAAATTAATTTTAGTAAAAAAAGTGTTGTATTTTCTGTACGGACATTTGACAGCGATATAAAGAATCGTATAAAATGGTCACTAAAGCAAGGGCGCTTTGAAAACAGTCAGGGAACTGTGCATGCGAGAAGTGTGCCCTGCTTTTTCTATATAGTCTTTCAGTGAGGAAGGCTGGCGGAAAAAGTAAGTAAGATAGAGGAGGATATGAAAAATGAAGAAAAGAGCTTTATTAGTAGCACTTGCAGCAGCAATGGCAGCAAGCCTTGCAGGCTGCGGCGGATCTTCTGCATCCAGCACTACAGCAGCTGCTGGCAGCGCAGCAGAAGGCAGTGAAGCAGCAGGAGAGACTGCAGCAGACGCTTCTGGAAAGGACAGCCTGGTTATTGTTACATCATCTGATGTACTGTCTATGGACCATACAGATATGATGAGGGACCTACAAACCAGATCATGCTTCATATCTATGAGGCAATGGTTGCCCAGAATGCAGATATGTCCTTTGGTCCTTGTCTGGCAGAAAGCTGGGAGACCTCTGAGGATGGTTTAACCTGGACCTTCCATTTAAGAGAAGGCGTTAAGTTCCATGATGGTGATGTAATGGATTCCGGCGACGTTGTTGCATCCATCAAACTGGCTTCCAATCCTGATTCCCCATCTGCATACAGCAGCTACACATCCAGCTTTGAGTCTGTGGAAGCGCCTGATGCAAATACCGTTGTTATTAAGACTGAAAGACCAAACCCTTTAATGCTGTTTGACGTTGCCCAGCTGTATGTATTAAAACAGGAAATTGCAGAAGTTGGCACAGAAGAGCAGGTTGCTGACAATGTAATCGGTACCGGCCGTTACAAATTCGTAGAGCAGGTTAAGGAAGACCATATCGACCTGGCAGCAAACGAAGATTACTGGGGCGAAGTTCCGGCTATTAAGAATGTACGTTTCCGTCCTATTACAAATGAAGCAACCAGAACCGCTACCATGCTGACTGGCGATGTTGATTTTACTATTGACGTATCTGCAAGAGATATTGACCGTCTGGACGCAACTGAGGGTATCAGCGTGATCAAGCAGAAGGGTCTCCGTGAGATCTACCTGAACCTGGACAGCCGTGAGGATTCTCCTCTGTTCCCTGGACAGAAAAATCCGATGTCTGATGTCAAAGTAAGACAGGCTATGTATCTGGCAATTGATGAAGGAACCATTATCAAGAACATCATGAATGGATGCGCATATGAAATGAACTCTGTTGTTCCAGAAGATTATGTAGGCTACACCGAAGTTACCCGTGAAGCATATGATCCTGAAAAGGCAAAAGAGCTGTTAGCAGAAGCTGGATATCCAGATGGTTTTGAAGTAACCTTTGATGCTCCAAATGACCGTTACATGAACGATGAGCAGATCGCCCAGGCAGTAGCAGGTTATCTTGAAAAAGTAGGTATCAAGGTTAATTTAAACCTGATGCCAAAGGCTAACTTCTTCAGCTACATTAAACCACTTGAGAATAAATCCATGTTCTTAATGACCGGATGGTCTGATGCTTCTGGTGATGGACTTTCTCTTATGCACGATATGCTTTACACCTATGACCGTGAGGCAGGTAATGGCGGTGTCAACAGAGGACATTACTCCAACGCGCAGGTAGATGCCCTGATCGATCAGGCATTCACTGAGATGGATGATACCAAGAGAGGTGAACTGGTAGCAGAGGCTGACAAGATCGCAAGAGAAGATTATGCATACATTCCGCTTCACTTTGAGCAGGATACATATGCGATCAAGGATACTTTAAATTACACCCCAAGAATGAACAAGTATGTATATGCATGGGAGTTCTCTTACAAATAAAAGTTAGGTAACAAAGTAAAGGGGCCGTGTAAAATTGAACGGCTCCTTTTCATTAAAATATGCTTCCGGAATCCGCCGGAGCCCAAACATCCTCTCTGTACCTGCGTGTGCAGCTGACGGTGATGATCCAAACCAGCCGCAAAGGCAGGTGAAGATGAGGATAAAAGGAATATTAGATACTCTGATGATAACAGGAGGTAAGATTTTATGATAAAGTATGTTGTAAAACGGTTTGCGCAGATGATCGTGGTACTTTTTATAGTATCTCTTCTCGTATTTCTGCTGACCAACTTTATCGGTGACCCAGTTGATATGCTGGTACCGGAAAATGCAACCCTTGAACAGATCGAATCTGCAAGAGCCAGATTGGGACTTGATAAGCCCCTTCCAGTTCAGTATGGTATTTTTATCAGAGATGTGCTTCACGGCAATTTTGGTAAATCTTATATATATGGAAAACCTGCCATGGATCTGATCTTTGAACGTATGCCAGCGACTCTTGAATTAGTTGCTGTTGCAGCCTGTCTTGTACTGTGTATTGCCATTCCTTTAGGTGTATATGCAGGTGCTTATCCTAAGAGAGCTAGCAGCAAGCTTATTATGTCCGGTTCTATTTTAGGTATTTCTCTTCCTTCCTTCTGGGTCGGCATGATGATGATCTACATTTTTGCAGTTGTTTTAAGGCTGCTTCCGGCTTCCGGCCGTGGAAATACGGTAATGGTGGGAAATGTAGCTTTAAGTATTTTTGCTCCCGGTGGTATCCGTTATGTCATTCTTCCGGCAATAACACTGGCTCTGACCAATGTGGCTACCATGCTTCGACTGACCCGTTCCGGTATCCTGGAAAATATGCGTCAGGATTATATTAAATTTGCAAGAGCAAAAGGTGTTCCTGCCAAGTCCATTCTTTTTGGACATGCTTTAAAGAATGCGCTGATCCCGGTCGTTACTATTTTTGGTATGGATCTGGGAAATATGATCGCGTTCACCACCATCACAGAGACCATTTTTGCATGGCCTGGCATGGGCAAGCTGCTTATTGATGCTATTAATAAATCAGACAGACCTATTATCGTGGCTTATCTGATGGCGGCAGCCTGCATGTTTGTGGTGCTGAACTTTATCGTTGATATCTTGTATACACTCATTGATCCTAGAATTGAATTGAGGTGATGAACATGGAAGAGAAAGTAACCATTGAAAAAACAGGATGGTGGAAAAGCTTTTTAAAGTCTGAGTTTTTCTATCACTATAAACACAATATTCCAGCCATCATCGGAAGTATCCTGGTGGTAGTTGCAATCCTGGTTGCAGTATTTGGACGTTTCATAGCTCCGCAGAACCCATACGACCTGACTGCCATCAGTCTGGCAGATTCTTATCTTCCACCTGTATGGTTAGACGGCGGAAAAGCCGGATTCCTTCTGGGAAGTGATGAACAGGGCCGTGATATTTTAAGTGCCATTATCTATGGTAGTGCAAGTTCCATTATGATCGGTCTGGTAGGCATGATCTGCTCCTGTGCCATTGGCACCACACTGGGACTGTTAGCAGGATATTTTGGCGGCAAAGTAGATGCTGTTATCATGCGTATTGCAGATGTACAGCTGTCTTTCCCATCTAGCTGATCGCATTATTCATCATGTCCGTATTTGGACGCGGCGTTGGAAAACTGCTGATTGCCCTGACTATGGTAGGTGGGTAACTTATGCAAGAACAGTCCGCGGTGAAACACTTTCCGTTAAAAAAATGGAATATGTGGAAGCAGCACGTACCATCGGCCTTCCAAACAGTATTATCATTATAAAACATGTACTTCCAAACGTTATCAATTCCATTATCGTTCTGGCGACCATCCAGATCGGAAGCTTTATCCTGACAGAGGCAACCTTAAGCTTTTTAGGTGTTGGTGTGCCGATCACACAGCCTTCTTTGGGACTGCTTGTAAAAACTGGTTTTGATGTATTGTTCTCAGGCCTGTGGTGGGCATCTGTGTTCCCAGGTCTGTATATCATGCTGATCGTATTCGGTATTAATCTTTTAGGTGACTTCTTAAGAGATGAGCTGAACCCGAATCTGAAATAGGAGGTGCGGTATGGAAGATAAAGTATTATTAGACGTACAGGGATTAAAAACATATTTTCACACCTTCAAGGGCGTGGTAAAAGCAGTAGATAATGTAAGCTTCAGCTTAAAAGAAGGTGAGATCTTAGGTATCGTAGGCGAGTCCGGAAGCGGAAAGTCTGTTACCAGTTTCTCTATCTTAAAGCTGGTAGAAGATCCAGGTGTGGTTGATGCAGACCATATCATGTTTGATGGAAAAGACCTGGCAAAGATCAGTGAAAAAGATATGTCAAAGATCCGTGGAAAAGACATTTCCATGGTATTCCAGGATCCTATGACATCTTTAAATCCTCTTTATACCATCCAGAGACAGATGGAAGAGGTGCTGATCCTTCATGAGCCACAGATGAACAAGGCACAGAGAAGAGAGCGCTGTATTGAGCTGCTCCATGCAGTAGGCATCCCAAATCCGGAAGAACGCTTAAAAGAATATCCAAACCAGTTTTCCGGCGGTATGCGCCAGCGTGTTATCATTGCCATTGCACTGGCTACCAATCCGAAGCTGCTGATCGCAGATGAGCCTACTACTGCCCTGGATGTTACCATTCAGGAACAGATATTAAAGCTTATGAAAAAGCTGGTGAAGGAGCATAATACCTCTCTGATGCTGATCACTCATGACCTGGCAGTTGTATCCCAGATGGTTGACAAGATCAATGTTATGTACTGCGGAAAACTGGTAGAGACCGGAAAGACAGAGGATATTATTTATCATAATGCACATCCATACACTGAGGGACTTTTAAATTCCATTCCAAAGCTGTATGAGGACAGAGACCGTCTGGACTATATTCCCGGTATGGTTCCAAATATGTTTGAGCTGCCGGAAGGCTGTTATTTTGCACCAAGATGCAAATACTGCCAGGAGATCTGCCGCCATGAAAAGCCGCAGATGCAGGAAGTGGGACCGGGCCATATGGCTGCATGTCACTTCCCACTGTTAAAGAAAAAAGAACAGGAGGAAGCATAAATGGAAACATCTGAGACACTCATTGAAGTGAAAAATGTATGTCAGGAGTTCCACCTTACAAAAGGCCTCCTGCAGTCCCTTCGTTTTGAAAAGGGAAAGCTTGTAAAAGAAGATAAAGTAGTCCACGCTGTAAATGATGTAAGCTTTGAGATCAAAAAAGGGGAAGTTTTCAGTCTGGTAGGAGAAAGCGGCTGCGGTAAATCTACTACAGCAAGAACCGTTATCCGTCTCCTGGAGCCAACCTCCGGACAGGTACTCTATAAAGGAAAAGATATCAGCCACTTAGGACCAAATGAGCTTCTTCCTTACCGCAAGAGTATGCAGATGATCTTCCAGGATCCTTATGCATCCTTAAATCCGAGACAGAGAGTTGCTGACATCATTATGGAACCTCTTCTGTTCCATGGCATTGCAAAGACCAAAGAAGAAGCAAGAGAACGCTGCATGAGTATTTTAGCCCGTGTTGGTTTAAGACCGGAGCAGGCTGGAAGATATCCTCATCAGTTCTCCGGCGGACAGAGACAGCGTATTGGTATTGCAAGAGCCTTAGCTGTAAATCCGGAGTTCATCATTGCCGATGAGCCGGTATCCGCTCTGGACGTATCCATTCAGGCCAGATCTTAAACCTGTTAATGGATCTGAAAGATGAATTTAATTTCTCTTATCTGTTTATTGCACATGACTTATCAGTTGTACGCCACATCAGTGACAGACTGGGCGTTATGTATCTGGGAAGTATTGTGGAAATGGGAGATAAACACACCCTTTTCACCAATCCGGTACATCCGTATACCAAGGTGCTGTTTGCAGCAGTTCCTACTGTAGGCGAAAAGCCGCTGGTTCAGGGAATTGATGCAAAGGGAGAGATCCCAAGCCCTGTAAACCTTCCAAAGGGCTGTTATTTCAGCGACCGATGCCCATATGCTACCGACCGCTGCCGTCAGGAAAAGCCGGTGCTGCGTGAAGTAGAACCAGGACATATGGCTGCTTGTCATCTGCTTTAAGCTGTAATTAAGTAAGGCTGCAGGCGCCATTTGGATACGTCTGCAGCTTTTTGTATACACATTTTATTTTTTGGAGGTGTGGATCATGACAGAAATAAAAGGAATCTCTGTGGATGAATGGAAGAAAAAGATCTGTGAGGAGACAGAGCGGTTAAGACCGCAACTGATACAGCTTTCCCATAGTATTCATGATGAGCCGGAGATCGGTTTTCAGGAGTTTAAATCATCTGCCAAGATATGTGATTTTCTGGAAAAACAGGGATTTGAAACAGAAAGAGATTATTGTGATCTGCCAACATCCTTTAAGGCAGTGAAAAAAGGAACGGGAAGAGGCCCGGTAGTGGCGTTTTTGGCAGAATATGATGCCTTAAGAGGAGTAGGACATGGCTGTGGTCACAATGTGATCGCCACCTGTGCTTCCGGTGCATTTGCTTCTCTGGCAAAAATATTTGTGGAAATGGGAATTGCAGGAGAAGTAAGGATCATTGGAACTCCTGCAGAAGAAGGAGGTGCCGGAAAGGCTATTATGCTGGAACGGGGCGGCTTTGATGGAGTGGATTTTGCACTGATGATCCATCCCACCTGTGGCGGTGAAAGCAGGAACTATATTAACCGGAACGGAAGAGCTTCCGGAAGTCTTACCATTTCCTTTACAGGACAGTCTGCCCATTCCTCTGCACCGGCAACTGGCATCAATGCCCTGACAGCGGCTATCAGCGTGTTTAACCAGATCGATATGCTGCGTCCGTTATTTGAAACAGAGGACAATGTAACGGTGTTATTTTAGAGGGCGGAACTGCTTCTAACGTAATTCCGGGATTTTCCAAATCGGAGTTCTGTATCCGTGCGGCTACCATGAAGCGTATTGATGAGCTTCAGAATATGATCATCGGCTGTGCAAAACGTGCAGAAAGCCTTACAGGGGCAAAGGTCCGGATCGAGTCAGAACCCATTTATGCAGAGAGATATCCATGTCTGCCGATCTGTGAAGATTTTAAGGAAAATATGGCCCGTGTAGGTATCAGCATGTGCCTGCCGGATCCAAAACTGCTTTTTGTTCTTCTGACATTGGAAATGTGTCTATTAAGATCCCGGCGATCCACGATTACCTGTCTATTACAGATGAAGAGATCCCGCACATTCCAAAGAATATGCCAAAGCAGCAGCAGAACCGACTGCAGATGAGATCTGCATCAAGGGGGCACAGGGACTGGCAATGACCGGTCTTGACCTGCTGTTAGATGAAAGCCTTCGTCAGGCGGCAGCAGAGTACCATGAAAAAGTCGTACCGGACTTCTACAAAGAAAAGTAAAAGATGGATATCCGGTCCGGACGCAGCTGCGTCTGGAAAATTTGGATGTCCTCTCGGAGTCTTTCCTGCACCTGCCTTTGTGGCCGATTTTCCGCCAGTCGCACCCGAATTTCATCAACGTACGCACCGCGTACGCCTCAGAAATTTGGGTACAACTGACAAAAAATCTTCTCACAAAATCAGGTACAGAAAGATTCCGAGAGAACATATAATATATTTAGGAGAAAATATAACTATGATATTATTGAAACAGGCTGATGTATACGCACCGGAACACCTTGGATCAAAGATGTTTTAGTGTGCGGAGGAAAGATCGAGGCAGTAGGAGATAACCTGGAAGGGGGAACTGGCTGTGAAGTCATCGATGCAAAAGGAATGCGCTTAACCCCAGGTCTGATCGACCGTCATGTTCATGTAACAGGCGGCGGCGGAGAAGGAAGCTTCCATACAAGAACTCCCCAGGTTGAGCTTTCTTCTATTTTAAAGGCTGGTATCACTACTGTTTTAGGGCTTCTTGGAACAGATGATATGTCCCGCAGTGTGGAAAACCTGTTAGCGAAGGTAAAGGCATTAAAGGAAGAAGGCATTACTGCTTATGCTCTCTGCGGTGCCTACGGTTATCCGCCGGTGACCTTAACAGGAAGTGTAAAGAAGGATATTGCCTTTGTAGACGAGATTATGGGCTTGAAACTGGCTCTTTCTGACCACAGGGCACCAAATATCTCTGTAGATGAGCTGATCCGTTTAGGAAGTGATGTGCGTACTGCAGGCATGATCGGCGGAAAGCCTGGATTTATCGTTTTACATATGGGAAGCGGAAAGAAGAAATTAGGGCCTGTATTTGAGGCACTGGCTGAGACTGATATCCCGGTAAAGACCTTCCAGCCTACTCATATGAGCCGCAACCATGAACTGTATCTGGATGGACTGAAGCTGGCAAAAATGGGCGGTTATATTGACATTACCTGTGAAGACTTTGTAAATGGCGAGCCGGTCATCGGACATGATCCAATGCCTGCACTTCTTGAAGAGGCAAAGGCAGCAGATGTTCCTATGGATCACATTACCTTCAGCTCTGACGGTCAGGGAAGCTGGTCCAGCTACGATGAGGCAGGCATGTTAAAAGAGATCGGTGTTACGGATGTGGGAAATATGTATGCACAGATGTGTTCTTTAGTTACCAGAGGCGGCTTTGACTTTGCTGAGGCACTGACCTATTTTACATCCAATGTTGCCAAAGCGCTGGAGATCGAGAAGAAAAAGGGTCATATCGTGGCAGGTGCTGACGCAGACATCCTGCTGATCAAAGATGACTTAACCTTAGATACCGTCATTGCAGGCGGCCGTAAGATGATGGAAGGAGGAACTCTTCTTGTAAGAGGAACATATGAACATGATTGATATCAATGTATTAAAGGACCTGACCAATGCCTTTGGCCCAAGCGGATTTGAGGAAGATGTAGTAAGGGCGGTAAGGGACCACTGCACAGGCATGAGCCTGACCAACGATGCCATGAATAATGTATACGCAAGAATCGGCGGAAATGCAAATGGAAAAAAGCCGGTGCTGATGCTGGATGCCCATACAGATGAGTGTGGCTTTATGGTACAGGGATCATGGAAAATGGTCTGTTAAGCCTGATCATGTTAGGTGGAATGGACTTGCCAAGTATCCCGGCACATACCTTACTGGTACGCACCAGAGCCGGAAAGCTGGTAAAGGGCATCACCACCTCCCGTCCGGTGCATTTTATGACGGATAAAGAAAAGAGCGCACCGCTTGACATCCGTGAAATGTTCCTAGATGTAGGCGCATGCAGCAAAAAAGAGGCAATGGAAAGCTTCGGTATCAATATCGGTGATCCGGCTGCTCCGGAAGTTGCATTCGAGTATGATGAAGAGCATGGATTATGCTTTGGCAAGGCCTTTGACAACCGTATGGGCTGTGCCTGCATCATCCACACATTAAGAGCACTGCAGGCAGTAAAGGATGACCTGGCAGTAGAGGTAGTAGGCGCTTTTGCTCCCAGGAAGAGGTTGGCATGAGAGGTGCGACCGTTACCTCTGCACAGGTCCAGCCGGATCTGGCTATCGTATTTGAAGGCTCTCCTGCAGATGACTTCTACTACAGCCCTGAAAAATCCCAGGGCGGCATGCATAAAGGCGTACAGATCCGCTGCATGGATAAGAGTTATATTACCAATCCTGCATTCTTAGAGTATGCACATGAACTGGGCGATACCATGGGTATCACCTACCAGGACGCAGTAAGAAGAGGCGGCAGCACTAACGCAGGCAAGATCAGCCTTGCAGGAAAAGCCGTACCAACCCTGGTACTTGGCATTCCAAGCCGTTATGTACACAGCCACTATAATTTCTGTGCTATCGAAGATGTAGAAAGCACCGTCCGCATGGCAGTTGAGGTTATCAAGGGACTGAATGAGGAGAGAATTAAGCATCTGATGCATCAGGATATTATGTAAATCCTGGGAAAACAGGATCTGGAAAAATCTGGGAAAATGTGAAAAAGGGACTGCTCTGGTGTGGCCTGCGGGCCGCGCCGGGTGGTCCTTTTTTGCATTCTCCCCGCCTACTGGCGGGAGAAGCCCTACTGTGATATAATTCTTTAGAAAAACTTTCATTTTTTATGAAGCGCCTCTTTCAAATTCATTGCTACTATATAAACCGTAAGGAGGAAATGAGTATATGAACGGAGACAGTATCCTTTTAGTAGAGGATGACAAAGAAATACGCCAGGGAGTGGAAATTTTCCTGCGCAGCCAGGGATACCAGGTATTTCAGGCAGAAAACGGCTTGAAGGCTTAAAGATCCTGGAAGAAAGGCCTATCGACCTGGCAATCGTAGATGTGATGATGCCGGTAATGGACGGTATCACCATGACTGCGAAACTGCGGGAAAAATATGACTTTCCGGTGATCTTCCTTCGGCAAAGACAGAAGAGGTAGATAAGATCCTGGGACTCAACATAGGAGCAGATGACTATGTGACAAAGCCATTTACCCCCATGGAACTGATGGCAAGAGTCAACTCCCAGCTGCGCAGATATCACCGTTTCTTAGACCGGTTAAATTCCGGGCAGAAGGAAAATCCAAAGATCCACCAGGTGGGCGGACTGGAAGTCAATGAGGAAACAGTGGAAGTCAATGCAGACGGTAAAAATGTAAAAGTGACTCCCATTGAATTCAAGATCCTTCTCCTTCTCATCCGCAATCCGGGAAGAGTTTTCCCGGCAGAAGAGATCTACGAAAGAGTATGGAACGAACGGGCGATCAACACAGATACTGTCATGGTCCATATACGCAACCTCCGTGAAAAAATCGAAGTGGATCCAAAAGATCCGAAATACATAAAGGTGGTGTGGGGTGTTGGATACAAACTTGAAAAACAATGATGATCTGGAAATGAAAAATGCTGGAAATGAAAATGTTACAAACGGAAATGTTGTAAAGAAAAATCATAATTGGAAAATTCTAGGAATTATAGCCATGATACTGACGGTTTTTATTGCGGCAGGTGCTACGGTGGGGCTATATCCCTATATGGAAGAGAAAGCTGCAGAATTCAACAGCAGGAACCGCAGGCAGGAAACAGAAGCAGCAGGCGGGTTCGGAAATCTGACCACCCAGGTGATGAATTTCAGCTACGTTCTCTGGCATCAGCAGAAACAGGAAGAAAATGGTGGTATCCTTACTTATTCCCAGACATTTCTCACAGGAGATGGGGCCGGGGCTATTCTGGATACGACAGATGCGCAGAATGTGCCGGAAACACCGGACACGGACCATACAGCAGCCGGTGCAGATGCCACAGAAAATACAGATGCAGTGACCGATGGGGCTGCAGCCGATCCATCCCTTTCAGAACAGCAGACAGATGAAAGTGAGAACGCAGAAGTTTATGGTGCAGATGTTACAGAAACAGGAGAAGACATTCCGGCTCTCAGAGAAGAAATAACAGATCTGATCGATGAACTGGGAACCAGCTGGAATAATCTTTATAACCAGTACAATGAACGTATCTCCTATGCGGTCATGGACCCACAGGGCGGCTACCTGCGCAGCAATGTAAGTGCTCCTGAGGAAATATTTTCCCGGACAGTAGCAGACAATGAACTTCAGTTTACCGTACATTTTGATGAAAATGGCAGACTGACTGTGTCAGGTGTAACAGGTCTTGAAAGCAACTGTTCAGGCCTGATCCGTTCCATTGGCCGTTTTGAGTTTTATGATCCCCTGGCTGCAAGACTTAATAACAGCTACCGCAGATCTGGTCTGGAATTCAGTGGTCCGAAAAATATGACCATCAAATTCCGGTGTCAGCCGACTCAGCTTGGAAGCTGGAATGAGGAAAAGCCACGGAATGCATATGCTTATGATAATTATGATTATCAAAGCGGTCATGGATTTATCACCGTTGTTGCATATGTAAGCATGGCAGTCCTGGTGGCAGCACTTCTTATCCCTTTTATCCCGGGAATGGAAGTGGTCAAAATGAAAATATTCAGCTGGTCACTTGAGCCTCTTTGCGTTATCGGAGTGGGCTGGCTGCTGCTTTTCTTAAATATGGAGATCCCGTTAGATATAGTACGCAGCTTTATGGCAGGAACTCTCCAGGCAGAGCTGGCAAAAGCAGGCTTTTTACCATTTATGGCCAATGCTCTGGCCGTTGCAGCTAATTTCCTGTTTTGGGTGGTCATTTACGGAATGTTTTACTGGGGAGTTACTAATTTACGTTCCTTCTTCAGTTTAGGACTATGGCGCTACTTTAAAGAGCGCACCTGGGTTGGAAAATTCCTTTGCTTCTGCAAACACTGGGTATGCACAGGTCTGGATCTGTTCTCCCAGACAGACTGGGAAAGCAGGTCCAGCAAGATCATCGGAAAAGCAGTGCTTGCAAACTTTGTGATCCTTGCATGCATCTCCCTGCTGTGGTTCTGGCGCATCGGCGCGCTGATCCTTTACTCTATTGCATTATTCTTCCTGCTGAAGAAATACTGGGGAAAGGTGCAGGAAAAATACCACAGACTCCTTAACTGCATCCAGGAAATGGCAGAAGGCAATCTGGACGTAAAAGAAGAAGAAGACTTAGGAATTTTTGAGCCATTTAAAAACCAGCTGTTTAAGGTGCAGGAAGGCTTCAAAAAAGCAGTGGAAAAAGAGGTGAAAAGCGAGCGCACCAAAACCGAGCTGATCACCAATGTTTCCCACGACTTAAAAACACCATTGACTGCCATTATTACTTATGTAAACCTGTTAAAACAGGAAAATATCACAGAAGAAGAGCGAAATTCTTACATTCAGATCTTAGACCAGAAATCCATGCGGTTAAAAGAACTGATCGAAGACCTGTTTGAGGTAAGCAAGGCGGCAAACGGTACCGTAGTCCTTCATCCAGAAGAGGTAGATGTGGTCAGCCTGTTAAAACAGGTCCATTTTGAACTTTCCGATAAAATAGAAGCCAGCGGCATTCAGTTCCATTTTGACCTGCCAAATGAGCGCCTGGCGGCGTCCTTAGACGGCCAGAAGACCTGCCGTATCTTTGAAAATCTCCTGGTGAACATCACCAAGTATGGCATGAAAGGCACCAGGGCCTATATTAAGGCAGAAAAAGACGGAGAATATGTACAGGTAACATTGCGAAACATCTCCGCAGAAGAACTGAAGATCTCACCGGAAGAGCTGACAGAACGTTTTGTAAGAGGGGATGCGTCCAGAAATACAGAAGGCTCCGGTCTTGGTCTTGCCATTGCAAGAAGCTTTACCGAAGTCCAGGGCGGCACCATGAAGATAGAGGTAGAAGGAGACCTGTTCAGGGTGATCCTTCGCTGGAAGTTAAAGGATGGCAGTGAAGAGCCGGAAGAAACAATCCAGGAAGGATCAGTCCAGGAAAAGTTAGTTCAGGAAGAACCAGAAGCAGATGATCTGGATACGTCAGATCAATAGATATAATTTTTATAATAAGCCTGAAAAAGATCAATAAAGGCCTTCTGGGCTTTGGATAAATAATTCTTACCTGAAGTAACGATATCAAATAACCGCGCAGAAGCAGGAGAATTGATCTTATAATAAGACATTTCTGGGTGTGCGTTAGTCAGCATCCAGTCACTGATAAAAGCTGCCCCGATCCCGGATCTGGCAGATGATAAGAGGTTACCAACTGTGATACCTCCATGGTGATATTGGGAGTTATTCCTGCTTCTTTAAAAAAAGTCATACTCCGTTTACGAAGATTGTTGCCTGGAGTAAGCAAAATAAAAGGTGTATCTGTAAACGCTTGTAAAGTAATAGAAGGGCAGTCCGGATCCTCAAATTTACGTGCCAGGACATCCTGAGAAGAAAGGGCTGTTTTAGTGAAAAAACGGTTTACAGAAAAATGGCTTGGAACAGCTAACAGGATCGTATCCTGAAAGGAAGGAGAACGACGCAGTTTATCAGAAGGATCAGGAGTACAATTAAAGGTTAAGTCTATTTTGTCATTTTTTAACATATCAATCAGTTCCCAGGAACCAGCTTCAATAAGTTGAAGACTGATCCCCGGGAACTTTTTTTTGTAAGCTGCAATAACAGGGGGAAGAATATAGGCATTAAAATAATGAGTTCCGCCAACACGCAGATGTCCTGTTTTCAGATCAGTCAGGTCATTCAGCTGCATGGCAAGCTCCTGCTCTAAATGCTGGATCTGTTCAATTTTTTGAATATAGATCATGCCGGCTTCAGTTAGTTCCAAGGGCTTTTTGTCCCGGTTGAATAAGGGCATTCCTACTTCATGTTCTGCTTTTTGAACGGAAATGCTTAAAGCAGGCTGGGTTAGGAAAAGCTTTTCGGCTGCTTTTGAAAAGCTTCCGCACTGATAAACAGTGTAAATATATTTCATTTCCGGCTGCATGAAATCTCCTTTTGTATATAAATTCAATTTATAATAACATAAAAACCATAAAATTGATTTTATCATATAGCAGATCTATACTGATGTCAAGAGATACAGATGAGCCAAAAAAATGAATGTAGCAGGAGGAAAGAATATGAAGGTAGATGCACTGATCATGGATCCAAAAGACAATGTAGTAACCTGTGTAAGAGATGTAAAAGCAGGGGAAGTGGTACATTACCGCAGCAAAAATGAGGATCTGGAAATTTTAGCAAAAGAGGCAATCCCATTTTCCCATAAGATCTCACTGACAGATCTGGAGGAAGGACAGGAAGTTATCAAATATGGAGAGCTGATCGGAAAGACTACAAGAAAGATCAATGCAGGATGTCTGGTAGATCATAACAATATTTACAGCGTGCCCCGTGACTATGAAAGCGAACTGGTAGAAGAAAAGGGAGAAGAGTCTGTTGAGATTAAAAAATCAGAAAAGGGAGAAAAGATCCAGTTTCTGGGATACCGCCGTTCTGACGGAAGAGTGGGGATCCGCAACCATGTACTGATCCTTCCAGCCTGTGCCTGCGGAAGTGAGTCAAGCCGTATTGTTGCAAGCCAGGTAAGAGGGGCTGTAAATATTGTATTTAATACGGGATGTTCAGATGTGGCAGATAATACAGCCATGTCTCAGAAGATATTAACTGGTTTTGCCTGTAACCCAAATGTATACGGAGTCGTGATCATCGGTCTTGGATGTGAAACGGTAGGACATAAGCAGTTAAGAGAAAAGATCCAGAAGATGACAGATAAGCCAGTAGTGTCTTTCGGAATCCAGGAAGAAGGCGGTACCTTAAAGACCATTGAAAAGGCTACAAGAGCAGCAAGAGAACTGGCAGCACAGGCTGGTCTCGTAAGAAAAGAATGGTGCGATATTTCTGAACTGCTTATGGGAATTGAATGTGGCGGATCAGATGCTACATCTGGAATTGCTTCCAACCCGGCAGTAGGAGAGTTAAGTGATCTTTTAGTGGATCTTGGTGCATCTACGATCATGAGTGAGTCTATTGAATGGATCGGTGGAGAACATATTGTGGCAAAACGAGGAGCAACACCTAAGATCCACAATCAGGTGATCCGTGTCTGTGAAGAATATGAGAAACATTTAAAACAGGCAGGACAGGACTGCCGCGCAGGACAGCCAACACCTGGAAACAAAGCAGGAGCCTTTCTACACTGGATGAAAAGAGTCTTGGATGTATCCGTAAAGGCGGAACAAGGCCGATCGTTGAAGTTTTGGAGCAGGCGGTACGCCCGAGCAAACATGGTGCCATTGTTATGGATACAGCAGGATATGACATCTCTTCTGTTACATCCATGGTAGCAGCCGGATGTGCCTGCGTCATATTTACAACCGGACGCGGAACACCAACAGGAAATGCTATTGCGCCAGTTTTAAAAGTAACAGCCAATAAACGGACTTATACGCACATGGAAGATAACATGGATGTGGATTTAAGCGGGATCATTGAGGGTACGAAGACAATTGAAGAAAGCGGAAAAATGCTTTTAGAATGAGATTGTTCAGGTCTGCAACGGAAAACTGACAAAGGCAGAGGCGTATGGATTTTCTGATATTGCGGTAGACCATGTATGCAGATTTGTATAAAAAACGGGGGGACATACATATGAATCCAATAAAAAAATGGAACCAGTTAGGATTATTCACCAGAATTATGGTGGGATTTGTTCTTGGTATTGCAGCAGGACTTATTTTTGGAGAGAAAGCAACAAAGCTGGCATTTCTTGGAACTATATTGACCCGTCTGCTGACTATGGTAGTTGCACCATTGGTGCTGGGACTTTTGATATGTTCGGCAGCAGATGTAAAGGATTTTAAAACATTAGGAAAAATTGGAGGAAAGACATTAGGAATTTTTCTTGGCGGTACTGCAATAGCTGTTGCTATTGGTCTTGTTTTATGTAATATCATGCAGATTGGCGCTGGATTTGTGATGGAGTCAGCGCAGGCCTATGATGCAAAAGAAATCCCAAGTATTGTAGATACCCTGATGGACATTATTCCAACCAATCCATTTAATTCTTTAAGCACACAAAATCTGCTTCAGATCATCTTTTTCTCATTATTGTTAGGCTTTGCTTTGATCAAACTGGGAGAAAAAGGAGAACCTGTTCTGAATTTCTTCCGTGCATGGACAGAGGCATGGAAGGAAATTACGAACATTGTTCTGGAATTTACACCATATGGCGTATTTGGTCTGATGGCAAATATTGTTGGTAAATATGGTATGGATGTTATGCTTCCTTATATGAAAACAATTGCTGCATGTTATATTACCTGTGCATTATTTACCGTTTTTGTACAAGGTGGATTAATGGCTGGTCTGTACGGCGGGATCAGTCCGGTCCGTTTTTTCTCGGTCATGAAAGAAGCAATGCTTTTTGTATTTGCAACCTGCTCCAGCGTGGCAACGATACCATTAAACTTAAAATGCACGAAAGAGTTAGGTGTCAGTGATAAGATTGCAGATTTTGTTATTCCATTCGGTGCAGTTATGAATATGAATGGAACAGCAATTTATGAGGCAGTAGCAGTTATTTTTGCATCACAGGTTTTTGGCATTCAATTAACACTGACCCAGCAGATCATGGTCATGGTAACAGCAGTTTTAGCTTCCGTAGGAACAGCAGGTATCCCTGGTTCCGGTCTGGTGATGCTGACTATTGTCTTGAATGCAGTACATCTGCCATTGGAAACAATTGGCCTGTTAGCTGGTATTGACCGCATTTTGAACATGGCACGAGTTATTCCTAATATTGTAGGTGATGCTGCCGCAGCAGTTGTAGTAGCAAAAAGTGAAGGCGAATTAAATACAGTAGGGTTAAAAAAATAATATAAAAAAATGGGTTGCTGTGTTTATGTGCAGCAACCATTTTTGAACAAAAAATCCATACAAATGTGGTCAGGAATTCACTGTGGCAGAACTGGTATCAGCAGTTGCCCCATTTTCAGCAACAGGTTTGTCAGCGGGAGCTGTATCAGCAGCGATCACCTGCTTCAAGGCATCCTCTGCCCCGTTCAGGTTAATATTCCTGGTCACTTGGCATCATATGTATCTGCTTTCATGATCTCAGCCAGTCAACGCCTGTAGCCTCTTTCATGGACTCAAACAGCTTTGCCATAACCACAGGCACATTGCCTGCAACGTTGCCAACACCGTCATCAGACCCATTTCCACCGCCGATAATGGTGATCTTGTCGATCTGGGATAATGGTTCTGCGATCTTTCCGGCAATTTCAGGAAGGACTTTCATCATCATTTCTGCCATAGCAGCGTGGTTGTACTTCTGGTAAGCCTGGGCTTTCTTTTCCATACCTTCTGCTTCTGCTAAAGCCTTTGCCTGGATAGCGGCAGCTTCTGCTTCACCTCTCGCCCGGATACCTTCTGCTTCCTGGAGCATAGCGTATTTCTGTGCTTCCGCCTGGGCCTTTCGTGCTTCTGCTTCCTTTTCCTGTTCGTATTTCTTTGCTTCTGCCTCTCTCTGGCGGCGGGTCAGGTCAGCGGCAGCAGCCTGCTCAATGGCATAACGGTCAGCATCCGCTTTCTTATTGATCTCAGCTTCCAATGCCTGCTGCTGTACAGCAACTTCCTGTCTGCGCAGTTCTGCTTCACGTTCCGCCTTGGCGATCTGTGCGTTAACAGTAGCAGCCTGGATGGTCTTTTGCTGTTCCTGCTTCTGGATCTCATAAGCAGCGTCTGCTTCCGCCTTTTTGGTATCAGAAGCCTTCTGTAATTCCGCCTTTTTAATAGCCAGTTCATTATTCTTCTGTGCAATCTCTGTTTCTGCCAGACTCTTGCCTCATTGGAAGCCTTATCTGCAGCAGCCTGGGCAATGGCAATATCACGTTCTGCCTCCGCCTTTGCAATGGAAGCGTCCTTGCGGATCTTAGAAGTATTATCCATACCAAGATCCTGGATCAGGCCATGTTCATCGGTCACGTTCTGGATATTGCAGGAAAGGATCTCAATTCCCAGCTTCTCCATATCCTTAGAAGCCTTTGCCATAACCTGATCTGAGAAAGAGTCACGGTCTGTATTGATCGCACGCAGAGTCAACGTACCGATGATCTCTCGCATATTACCCTGAAGAGAGTCCTGCAGATCAGCGGCGATCTTGGCAGAATTCTTATTTAAGAAATTTCGCATAGCCAGTTTTAACATGGCCGGGTCATCTGCCACGCGTACCTTTGCAACAGCGTCCACCATAACATTGATAAAATCATTAGTAGGAATGTACTCATCTGTTTTAATGTCAACGGTGATCTGGCCAAGATAAAGCTTATCAAGCTGCTCAAAGAAAGGCAGTTTCAGACCGGCGCGGCCTACCAGCACCCGGGGCTCTTTTCTGAGACCGGAGATAATATAGGCGTGATCCGGTGGAGCTTTTACGTATCCCTGGGTTATAATAAGAAGCACCAGAAGGACAACCAGGATAACAGGACCAAAATAGAGGATCAGTTCTAACATAGGAACTCCTTTCTGACACTGCCGTGATATCCAACTGGCAGCTTCAAGTAAAATAATAGTTTGTATTCTGAATTTTACCATATAAAATCAAAGAATATATATATTTCATTAAAATGTAAAAAAATGTAAGAAAAAATATTAAAAAATACGCCGGGGAAATTACTTCTCCAGCGCATTTTTTAAGCCTCCTAAAAACTCAATATCATCTTTTTTCACACGGATATTGGCAGCCATGGTTTTTCCGCTGCTGTTGGTGACCTTGATCTCGATGACTAGCTCTCTTCAAAAAGCTTCCCTGGTTACGCATGGTTTCATCAAAGGTAGATCATTTTCGGGTGATTGGTTCCGAATTTTCCCAGGATGGTTTTAAAGCAAGAAAATTCATTGGATTCATGTTTGTATACACCTCTTTTGGATTTGATCTGCAGTTAGTTATGACTATTATACCCAAAGGTTTGCCAATTGACAAGACAGCGGGTATGAAGTATCATTTTTTAAGTAATAGTTATGATCTGTGTACTGTTTGTGCACTGTATGACCAACAGCATGATACTACTGACAAGTGAGTGACAGATAAAGAGGAAAAATGCATGTTAAATCAGTTTTCAAGAACAGAATTATTATTTGGCAAAGCGGCAATGGAAAAGCTGGCTTCTTCCCGTGTAGCAGTATTTGGCATCGGCGGAGTAGGCGGTTATACCTGTGAAGCACTGGTGCGAAGCGGAGTAGGCGCATTCGACTGATCGATGACGATAAAGTATGCCTGACCAACTTAAACCGTCAGATCATTGCAACCCGCAAAACTGTAGGAAAATACAAGGCAGAAGTGATGAAAGAACGTATGCTGGAGATCAACCCGGACGTAAAGGTAGAGATCCACAAATGCTTCTTCCTGCCGGAAAACGCAGACGAATTTCCATTTGAAGATTACGACTATATCGTAGACGCAGTAGATACCGTTACAGCCAAACTGGAACTGGTAATGAAAGCAAAAGAAAAAGGAGTTCCCATCATCAGCTCCATGGGCGCCGGAAATAAATTAGATCCCACCATGTTCCGTGTAGCTGACATTTACAAAACAAAAGTCTGCCCGCTGGCAAAAGTTATGCGCCGGGAGCTGAAAAAAAGAGGCGTAAAGAAATTAAAGGTGGTTTACTCCGAGGAGCAGCCTACAAGACCGATCAACGATATGGCCATCAGCTGCAGAAACACTGCATCTGCCGCCAGGTGCAGCTCATAAATGTACTGAACGCCGGGATATTCCGGGAAGTACTGCATTTGTGCCGTCCGTGGTAGGTCTGATCATTGCAGGAGAAGTGATTAAGGATCTGACAAAAGACGTGATCGTCAAAGCTGAGGAATAAGATAAAACGTAGGAAATAAAATACGTATCCCGTGTTTTTCACAGGTGGTTTCAGCATGTCTGCTGTGCAGACAGCACACAGAGATTATTGAGGAGAAAAAATGACAGAAGAGAAAAAGATAAGTGAGTACCTGGAGGTCCTTTCATCTAAGGCGCGGTTCCGGGAGGCGGCGGAGCATCCGCTTTAGCAGGAGCACTGGGAAATGCCCTGGGACAGATGGTAGTAAATCTGACGGTAGGAAAGAAAAAATACGCAGAAGTAGAAGAGGAGATGCAGAAATACCTGACTGATTTAAAGAACATGCAGCAGGAATTCCTGCACTTCTCCGACCGTGACGCAGAAGTATTTGCACCTCTTGCAGAATGTTACCGCCTGCCATCCGCCACCCCGGAAGAAAAAGAGCATAAAGATGCCGTTATGGAAGAAAAGCTGTTAGATGCCAGCGTGGTTCCAGTAGAGATCATGGAAAAATCACTGGAACTCTTAGAAATTTTAGACGTCCTGGCAGATAAAGGAAGCCGCATGGCAGTCAGCGATGTGGGCGTAGCGGTACAGTTTACCCGTACAGCGCTTCTTGGAGCTGTCATGAATGTATATATAAACACGAAATCCATGAAAAATCGTGAAAAAGCAGAAGAGATCAACCAGAAGGCAAAACGCATGATCAAGATCGGCACTTCCCAGGCAGATGAGATCTACGAAAAAGTCCTGGCACAGCTTATATGATCATAAAAGGAGAAAATTAATATGGAATTAATCAAAGGCGCACCTGTTTCCGCAAAGATCAAAGAAGAAGTAGGGGCAATGCTTGAAAAAATAAACGGACCGGCACCAAAGCTGGCTATCGTCCGCGTAGGAGAAAATCCAGATGATATGTCCTACGAAAGAGGAGCTGTAAAGAAAATGGATGCATTCGGACTCCGCTCCCAGTGCTATACATTTCCTGCTGACATCACAGACGAAGCATTCAAAAAAGAATTTACCGCTATCAACGAAGACCCGGATGTAAGCGGTATCCTTCTCCTTCGTCCTCTTCCAAAGCAGATCTGTGAAAAAGACATTGAAGCCATGATCGACCCGAAAAAGGACCTGGATGGCATTTCACCGGTAAATATTGCAAAAGTATTCTCCGGAGACTCTACCGGATTTGCACCATGTACAGCAGAGGCAGTGATCGAAGTATTAAAGGCATATGACATTTCTATGGAAGGAAAAAGAGCAGCGATCGTAGGCCGCAGCATGGTTGTAGGCCGTCCTCTGTCCATGCTCCTTTTAAAAGAAAATGCCACAGTCACCATCTGCCACACCCGCACCAAAGACCTTCCAGGCACCTGCAAACAGGCTGAGATCCTGGTAGCAGCTGCAGGAAAGGCAAAAATGTTAGATGCCTCCTATGTAGGTGAAAATACTACTGTGATCGATGTAGGCATTAACGTAGATGAAAATGGAAAACTTTGCGGTGATGTAGCTGCTGAAACTTTAGAGGAAAAATCTGGAAAACTTACACCTGTTCCGGGAGGCGTAGGCGCAGTTACCACTGCCGTTCTTGCCAAACACCTGGTACAGGCGGCTCTCAGAAAGTAAAATTATATATAGAGTTGCATAAACCCCATAAACCCTATGTATAAATTTACTCTTGCTAAAAAGAAAAAAAAGCATTATAATAGAACAGACAGCTTTCCCACCATAGAGGGAGCAAACATAATAATATGCATAAACATGCAAGAGGAGAAAACATTATGAAAAAAAGAGTAATCGCACTGACAATGGCTGCTCTTATGGCAGCATCCTTAACCGCATGCGGCGGTTCCGCAAAAGAGACAACAGCAGCTGCAGCAGCAGATACAACTGCAGCAGCAAAAGAAGAATCCACTGCAGCAGAGAGTACAGCAGCTGAGTCAAAGGAAGCAGCAGGCGGCAAACTGGTTATGGCAACCAACGCTGAGTTCCCACCATACGAGTTCCATGACGGAGACAAGATCGTAGGTATCGACGCTGAGATCGCACAGGCTATTGCTGATGAGCTTGGTATGGAATTAGAGATTGAAGATATCGCATTTGACTCCATTATCCCAGAGATCGTATCCGGTAAGGCTGATATGGCTTTAGCTGGTATGACTGTAACTGAAGACCGTAAGGCATCTGTAGATTTCTCTGATACTTATGCAACTGCTTCCCAGATGATCATCGTTAAGGAAGACAGCGAGATCGCTGGTCCAGATGACTTAAAGGGAGTTACTGTTGGTGTTCAGTTAGGAACTACCGGTGACATTTATGTATCTGATCTGGAAGCAGACGGAACCACTGTAGAGCGTTACAACAAGGGCTTTGAAGCTGTTCAGGCATTAAGCAGGGCAAGATCGATGCAGTTGTTATCGATGGTGAGCCAGCAAAGACTTTCGTATCTGAAACAGAAGGCTTAAAGATCTTAGACGAAGCATTTACTGTAGAAGAGTATGCAATTGCTGTAAAGAAGGGCAACACCGAGCTGCTTGACAAAGTAAACGGCGCATTAGAGACCTTAAAGGACAACGGAACTCTGGACGAGATCGTAGCTAAGTACATCAAGGCAGAGTAATCAATAGTCATTAGAAACAAGTATTTAGAGAGAAAAGGATGATCGGCATGTGGAAAAATTTTACAGATGCATTTTATCTGAATTTTATTTCAGATGATCGGTGGCATTATATTGCAGATGGTCTTAAGACCACACTGATCATAACCTTCTTTGCCTGCATGATGGGCATTGTTCTGGGATTTATCGTAGGTATGATCCGTTCTACCCACGATAAAACAGGAAACTTAAAACTGCTGAATATTCTGTGCAAGATCTATCTGACAGTTATCCGCGGTACACCTGTAGTTGTTCAGCTGCTGATCATCTATTTTGTTGTATTTGGAAGCACACGTATTGATAAAGTACCGGTAGCGATCATGGCATTCGGCATCAACTCCGGCGCTTATGTGGCAGAAATTTTCCGAAGCGGTATCATGTCAATTGATCCGGGACAGATGGAAGCAGGACGAAGCCTTGGCTTTAACTACGCTCAGACCATGTGGTACGTGATCATGCCTCAGGCATTCAAAACCGTACTGCCAACTCTGTGTAACGAGTTCATTTCTCTGTTAAAAGAGACCTCTGTTTCCGGTTACATCGCAATCCAGGATCTTACCAAAGGCGGCGATATCATCCGAAGCAGAACCTACAGTGCGTTTATGCCATTGATCGCAGTTGCACTGGTTTATCTGGTTATTGTTATGATCTTCACAAAACTGATCCAGATTCTGGAAAGGAGGCTGCGTCAGAGTGAGCGGTAATGAAAAAAGAGAGCCTCTGATCCAGGTGCAGAACCTTGGAAAGAGCTTTGGAAACATCGAAGTATTAAAAGATATCACAGTGGATATCTACAAAGGTGATGTAGTATTTGTAGTAGGACCATCCGGTTCCGGTAAAAGTACCTTCTTACGCTGCTTAAACCGTCTGGAAGAGCCTACAAAAGGCCATATCTATTTTGAAGGTACCGATATTACAGATCCGAAAACCGATATTGACAAACACCGTCAGAAAATGGGAATGGTATTCCAGCAGTTCAACCTGTTCCCGCATATGGATATCATGAAAAACCTGACACTGGCGCCTATGAAGCTTCAGGCAAGAGCCAGCAGGAGGCAGAAGCAGAGGCTATGCGCCTTTTAGAGCGTGTCGGCCTTGCTGACAGAGCCCATGCATATCCAAGCCAGCTTTCCGGTGGTCAGAAACAGCGTATCGCCATTGTAAGAGCCCTCTGCATGAAGCCAGACGTAATGCTCTTCGATGAGCCGACTTCCGCTCTCGACCCGGAAATGGTAGGCGAGGTATTAAACGTAATGCGTGACCTGGCCGCTGAAAAAATGACCATGGTAGTGGTAACCCACGAAATGGGCTTCGCAAGAGAAGTTGCTACCAGAGTCATGTTCATGGACGGCGGTTACTTCATGGAAGAAGCCGCACCGGAAGAGTTCTTCTCAAATCCTAAAAATGAGCGCCTGAAGTCTTTCTTAAGTAAGGTGCTGTAAAAATGAGTGTCAACAGATGAAGCTTTGTTGACACTCATTTTTTTATGTATGATTGAACCGCGCCTGGCGGCGCGGTGGGTGCAAGGCACATTATAAAAATAAAATCACATGCTCAAAAAGGTAAATTGGTTGCAATTTTGAGGTGGTTATATATATCTGTAGCCCAGCTTAAATTAGCAGTTTCCTCTGAATTTCTCCAACAACGGGATCAGCCTTTCAAGGCAATCCCCCAGCTGCTCCAGCTCATCCTCCGAAAAGTCCTTAAGCCCAGCCACCGTACACTCTAACATCGCCTGCTTTATTTCCTCAAATTCATTCCTGCCATCATCCGTCAAAGTCACATAAACCTGCCGCCGGTTCCTCTCATCATGGATCCTCTTCACCAGCCCCATGGCTTCCAGATCATTCACCAGCTTTGTCAGCTGCTGCTTTGTAATTCCCATTTCATCAGCCAGAAAACTCATAGTAGGCTGCGTATATTCGGGCATACTTAAAATAAAAAGGACCTGAAATCCCGCTTTATTCGCTTTCACCTGGTTCTGTTGCTGGTACTGGCATTTGGCCATATTAAAAAAACGGATGGCAAAATCCATAAACTTTAAGCCCGCAGAAGAAAGCTCCTGCTGATCAACCATAAAAAAGTCTCCTTCCTGTCCTGATGTGTTTTTTATATGGTTCCATATAACAAACGGTACCACAACAAATATGAAATGTCAATAATTATTAAAAGTAAATAAAAATTTAACTATTTTCTATTTGACAAAACCTGGAAGCGGGTTTATTTTAATCATCAAAGAAAGCGTAAAAACACAAGGTAAAATCCGCGAAAAAGATCAAAAAATTCCAAAA
>ENA-OQIG01000416-OQIG01000416.1-human-gut-metagenome-genome-assembly--contig:-NODE-416-length-24989-cov-2.665232_pt1 | contig 24989 bp, 33 predicted proteins | sample MGYA00242576_ERZ504741 | MGnify/ENA primary metagenome ERZ504741 (study PRJEB26092, sample SAMD00036436) | human gut metagenome | host: Homo sapiens | study: EMG produced TPA metagenomics assembly of... | reverse complement strand
CTTTAGTCATGTTGAGGTTCACTAGACGTAGTAGAATTTCTTATAATGGGATGTTGTTGCTTTTTCTTTGATTTAAATCGAATGCATAAGAAAAATGTAAGAAAATTTTCACCAAAACGTCATAGATTTTCAGAAGAATATATGGTAGTATAGGGCTAACAAAAAAAGTATGTGAAAAAAATAACAAAGCGGAAAGGAGATGCAGGTGTATGAATAAAAAATTAGCAGGTATTTTTGCAATGTGTGCTCTGTTGCTGACTGGATGTCAGGGAGCGAAAGAGAGCAGCAAGGAAATTACGCCGCCGGATACCGGATGGGGGAAAACGGTGGATGAAGTGCTTGCCGACTGGAATCTGGATCGGGACCAGGTGGAAATTTTCTCCGAAACTAACAGTGCAGCCGCGATCGCAGTAGATACAGAAGCCACTGTTTTCGGCGAGCAAACTTCCAGAGTCATGTTTCAGTTTATCAACCTCGATCAGACCGGAGCGACGGGAAAACCAGTATTGTGCGAAGTAGACATCACCTACCCGGATGATGCCGATATGGATACCGTGAAAAAAGAGATGGAAAAATCCTACGGAAGTTCCAAAGACTCCATTACCCGCTATGAGCTGTACCAGTCGCTGGGCGACGATCAGCTCCCGGAATATACTTACAAAAAAGCAGATCAGCTTGCCGTCTGGTCCGGCGAGAGCCTGAAAGATGCGATTCCTTCCGATAAGAGCACCGAATACGAAACTGCCTGGGAAGCATACCAGCCTGGCCTTACTGCCGACAACTGGGAGAGCTACACTGAACAGACAAGCATGGCAACCGCCGTATGCGCATCCGGCGCAGAAGCATTTCCAATGTTTGAAAAAAACGGTGTCAGCCTCGAAGCTTATCCGGGACTGGTATATGAGCAGGTGAAAAAGTAATATGAAATGTAACTATTCAGAGCCATGCGAAATGAAAGAAAATCGTGAATCATGCTTGCATGAATGAACGGTTTTCTGGAATTTCATATGGCGAGAAGCAACATCGAGATGCAGCGCAAGCGGAATCGAGATGGGGTTCTGAATAGTTACTATGAAATAAGAAAGTCATAAACTCCCGGCAGTGCCGGGAGTTTTTCCGTGCATAGGGAGAGGGAAAAGAGTGTGTCCCGGAAAAATTCATGATATACTGAAAAGAGAAAATTCAACTTTTGGAAGGTTCCCGGAATGTCTGTTTTGGAAGAGAGGTGATTTCCTTGAAACGTATGAAAAAGAGAAAAATCACTGTGTTAGCTGGAGTGATCCTTTGCGTGATTGCAGGATGTCTGGTAAAAAGAATGACGGCGGTGTATACACAGAAAGAAAATCCCATTGGTCCTGAGCGGGGTACGACAGATGTTTTCCTGACGGCAGCAGATTTCATCTCAGAAAAATCGGATCAGGAACTGCTGCAGGAAATCGAAACCTTTGATACGGACAAAGCCGAGATGATTTATCTTTATATCCCGGAAGACACCGGAGCCGGAATGTCCTTTGCGATCACGCGCGAGGATCATCCGGAGGAGATGGACGAAATTCTCTCGACCATTTACGGAGAAAAAATTTCCTGCCAGAAGCCAAAACAGGTATTCAACATGACAGAGAGGATTTTGTATGATTATAACTGGTATGTTCTGATCTACGATCATGAGATGAATCAGATGGCGCTTGTATTTCTGTATTCCGATGATGTGATTGTATACAATGGTCATGTACTTCAGACAACAGAAACGTATGATGAAAGCATTCGCCCGTGTATTTTAAAACTGAAAGAGGAGAATCAGGAAAAACTGAAAAGCGGAGAGGCAACACAAAGAAGGGTTGCGATTCCATAGAAAAATAGAGAAAAGCGTGCCTGGAGAACAGACACGCTTTTTAACGTCATGCAGAATGAAAAAGTCTGATGAATATTTGGAAGTACGATTTTAATTTGCACAATTCCGCTCACACAGGAACGCCAGCCCTTTCAGCAGAAGGTTCGGGTCATAGATATGAGGATGTAAAACGAGCGGTTCGACGAAGCGTGCCGCGCCGCCGGTGAGGATGAGGGTGGCGGGGGAGCCGAGTTCGGCTTCGATGCGCTGGACCATTCCGTCGAGCATCGCGGCCATGCCGACGATGGTGCCGGAGAGAATGCATTCTTCGGTGTTTCTGCCAATGATGCGTTTCGGGATCTGGAGGTCGAGCCGCGGGAGCTGGGCGGTCCGCTCGGAGAGGGCGCCAAGTCCCATATCGAGTCCCGGTGCGATGGCGCCGCCGCAGAAGACGCTGTTTTCCCGGATGACATTGAAGGTCGTCGCTGTTCCAAGATCCACGGTGATGACCGGCAGCGGATAATGTGCGGCGGCCCAGGCTGCATCAACGAGGCGGTCGCGGCCTACTTTTTCCGGTTCCGGGATGGAAAATGTCATGCCGAGACCACTTTCGGATGTGACGAGCAGCGGTTCTGTGCCGAACAGATTACGGACACATTCCTGCAGAAGCGTCAGAACCGACGGAACAACGCTGGAAATGATGACGCCCGAAAGTCGGACGGGGAAAGATTCTTGTCTTCAAAAAGCTGCTCGATCGCAGATTCATACTGGCTGGCAGACCAGGTGTGGTTGATGTCAATCCGGGCTGTGAATTCGAGGGAATACGCTTGCTGCGGTGCGATCCGGACGCCGCCGAGCGTAACGGTTGTGTTCCCGATATCAATGGCTAAAATCATAAAAATACCTCGCGATTATTTTAAAAGTAGAGTTCTTTTGTACTTTTATTATAAAGCCTTTTTGCATCAATGGCAAACAGGATTGGTTGTAATCTGTTTTTCTGTCTGCTATACTTAAAACTATCATAGGAAAAAAGCTGCTTCGAGGCAGCAGAACGGAGTTACAATGGAAAATCTTGACGGAAAATGTGTTGTACTTGGTGTGACAGGCGGAATTGCCGCCTATAAAATGGCAAATGTGGCGAGCGGTCTTCGGAAAGCCGGAGCAGACGTGCATGTCATCATGACCGAAAACGCGACGCAGTTCATCACCCGCTGACGTTCGAGACGCTGACCAACAACCGCTGCGTGGTCGATACGTTTGCGCGTGATTTTAAATATGAGGTGACGCATATTTCGCTGGCAAAAGCGGCGGATCTGATTATGATTGCCCCGGCTACCGCCAATGTGATTGCAAAAATGGCACACGGCATTGCAGATGATATGCTGACAACGGTGGTGCTCGCAGCGAAGTGCAAAAAGCTGGTCTCTCCGGCGATGAATACGGCAATGCTGGAAAATCCGATTACGCAGGATAATCTGGCGACGCTGAAAAAATACGGTTTCGGCATCATCGAGCCGACCGTGGGAATGCTGGCGTGCAAGGACGTCGGAAAAGGAAAACTGCCGGACCCGGAGGTGCTGCTCGATTATATCGCGATGGAGCTTGCCCGCGAAAAGACGCTCGCTGGTGTGCGTGTCACCGTGACTGCAGGCCCGACGCAGGAATCCCTCGATCTGGTGCGGTATCTGACGAACCATAGCAGCGGCCGCATGGGATACGCGATTGCGCGGGAGGCGATGCTCCGCGGCGCGCAGGTAACGCTGATTTCCGGCCCGGTTTCATTAGCCCCGGTTCCAGGCGTTGCGATGCGACCGGTGACGACGGCGAAGGACATGCTGGAGGCGGTGCGGGAGACATTGCCGGAGACGGATATTCTGATTAAGGCGGCCGCGGTTGTGATTACCGGCCTGTGACGGTGGCGGATCAGAAAATCAAAAAGAAGGACGGTGACATGAGCATTCCGCTGGAGCGCACCGACGATATTCTGGGATGGGTGGAAAAGAACCGTCATCCGGGGTTGTTTGTGTGCGGCTTCTCGATGGAAACCGAGAACATGGTGGAAAACTCGCGTGCAAAGCTGGAGAAGAAGCATCTGGACATGATCGCGGCAAACAATTTGAAGACAGAGGGTGCCGGCTTCGGTGTGGCGACGAATGTGGTGACGCTGATCACGAAGGACGGCATCAAGGAGCTTCCGCTGATGGGAAAAGACGAAGTGGCTGGCTGCCTGCTGGACGAGATTGCGGCACGGCGGTGATCTTATCGGAATCCGGCATATTTTTTCGTTTCCTGGTTGACGCGGGAAAAATGAATGCGTTATAATAAGCACAGGCGCAGCGGCGCACTTTACTTTTACGAAAACAACGAACGACAGGATAGATAAACGTGGAAACGGAAACAGGGGAAGGCTATGCAGAGCTTTCTTCCGTTTCTGTTTCGTTTTTTTAAGGAGAAATTCGGATATGATATTTGAAACACATGCACATTATGACGATGAGAAATTTGATGAAGACCGCGCAGAGCTGCTTTCCTCGATGCAGGAAAACGGGATCGGGCGTATCATCAATGTCTCGGCAAATCTGGAATCACTGGAAAATACAAGAAACTGATGGAAGCGTATCCGTTCATCTACGGCGCGTTCGGCCTTCACCCGGATGAGGTGGGCGATCTGAACGAGGACGTGATGGCGCGGATGCTGGAACTCTGCCGCATGGAAAAGGCGGTCGCGGTCGGTGAGATTGGCCTTGACTATTACTGGGACAAGGAGAATCATGAGAAGCAGGAATACTGGTTCCGCCGTCAGATTGCGCTTGCTCGGGAAGAAAAACTTCCGATGATTATTCACAGCAGGGAGGCGGCGGCCGATACGCTCCGCGTCATGAAAGAAGAAAAATCGGAGGAGATCGGCGGCGTCATTCATTGTTTTTCCTACTCTGTGGAGATGGCAGAGGAATACCTGAAAATGGGATTTTATCTTGGCATTGGCGGCGTGGTGACGTTCAAAAATGCAAAGAAGATCAAAGAAGTGGTTCAGATGGCTCCGATGGAGCGCATTCTGCTGGAAACAGACAGTCCGTATCTGGCACCGGTTCCGTACCGGGGAAAACGAAATTCATCTCTGTATCTGCCGTACGTTGTGCAGGAGATCGCAGAACTCAAGGGAATTTCGGAAGAAGAAGTCATTGAGACGACAGAAAAAAATGCGGTCAGACTGTTTCGAGCAGAGGAATAGGAAGCGATACCAGAGGTGTTTCTTCTGTTTTATTTGTTCGGATCAATTCCGTCTGGCCGGACAAATTGAATAGGAGAAAGCGAAAATGGTTGATAAAACAATGATGGGCGACAAATGCGCCGAGCTGGTGCGCGCCGCGATGATCGGTGCGCTCGCAGTGACACTGGGAAACCCGACAGCCGTTTATGCAGCAGAAGAGGAAACGGCCGATCCGGGACAGATTGGAATTGAGATTGCAGGGGAAGCAGCCGTTGGGGCTGCTTCTTTTTGCGTGGAGGAAGATGCGGCGGAGGAGGCACCTGCGGAAGCGGAAGAGGTGACAGAATCGGAAGGTACGCAGAATGATGAGATGGAAGAGGAAAGTGGATCCGAGGGAAAAGAAGATGAGACAGTCCGGAGGAACCGGAACCGCAGGAGCCTGACGGCGGAGAGAATGCAGGAATGACGGAACCGGGAAAAACGGGCGAGACAGAGCCAGAGGGGCCGGAAAATGCAGAACCGGGAGAGGCAGGCGAGACAGAGCCAGAGGAGCCGGAAAATCCAGAACCGGGAGATCAGGGAGACATGCCGGAAACACCGGGAAACAGTGAAATGGATGGACCGTGGCCGGGCGAAGGGGAAGATATTTCCAACGATCCATGGCCGGGGCAGGAAGAAATCGGCGGCGGAGATGGGGAGCAGATGGAACCGCCGGAGGAAGAAAACGGATCTGCAGGAAGTGATGATGCAGCTGGTGGGGACAAGACGGCAGAAGTCTCTTCGGATTCTGATTTATCACAGTCTGCGGAACCGCCAGCCGCCGAGGCTGAGCCCGTCTTTTCGGCAGAGCAGGAAGCTGAGCGCACGCGGGAAAGCTACAGTGAGTGGCAGGCGGCAGAAGCTGAAAAAGTCACGATTTCCCGTATGCCGTGGCTGTTTCATACGGTTGAAAAAACATATGCTATCGCCGATGTGAATTCCTGGCTTCACGTCCGCGAAGGAAAAGGCACAAATCAGAAAATCGTCGGAATCCTGCCGAAGGGAAGCCTCTGTTATATTTTAGCGGATGCGGATTCTGACTGGGTTTATGTGGAATCCGGCGATGTCCGTGGATTTGTCTGCGCGCGGTATCTCCTGCGCGGAGAAGAGGCTGAAAAAGAGGTAAACCGTTGGCAGGAGGAAAGTTTTCCCATGGCGGAAATGTGGGTGAAGCCATGGAATAATAAGGCGTACACCTATACATATGCAACGACGAGAACACTTCTTTCTTCTGACGAAGCGCGCGGCGAGGTCCTGCAGTACGCGAAAAAATTCCTGGGAAATCCGTACGTCTGGGGCGGGACGAGTCTTACAAACGGCTGCGACTGTTCCGGCTTTGCCCAGCAGATTTTTGCTAATTTCGGGTATACCTTCCGAGAACCTCACGCCAGCAGGCGAAAGCTGGAACACGCATTCCGGTGCAGGAGGCAAAGCCTGGTGATCTGCTGTTTTACCAGCGGGAGAGCGGGTTTATTTACCATGTCATGATTTATCTCGGTGATGGAAAAGTAATCCACGCTGGAAGCGAGGCGACGGGGATTCTGATTTCAGATTTTAACTATGAGAAATCGACAGAATTTGCTGTGCGGGTGATTTCGGAGGAAATACGTGAGAGCAAAATAGAAACGGGAGATGTGGATAATGGGAGAAAAGAAGGAAACTCTGTGGATAACCAGACAACAGAAAACGGGAATGGTGGAAAACAGAAGGCGGGAGCAGAAAATGTGCAGAATACAAGTGCAGAAAACAGTACCGCAGGTGATCGGTTGGAAAGCGCTTCGGGAAAATATCTCGGCAATTTTAAACTGACCGCTTACTGCAACTGCGCCGTCTGCTGTGGCCGCTGGGCGGGCGGCCCGACCGCATCCGGAAAAATGCCGGTGCAGGGCCGGACCATTGCAACCGGCGTTCTGCCGTTTGGAACGAAGCTGAATATCGGCGGAAAAATTTACACGGTCGAGGACCGCGGCACGCCGTACGGCCACATTGATATCTATATGGAACGCCATGCAGACGCAGAGGAGTTCGGCGTGCGCTACGCGGATGTATATCAGTCAGAAGAAATCTGATAAAATTTGCCGATCACGGCGGCATGTGCATCCGTGCCGTGGCCGATATACGGAGTCTTTGCAATCGGGAGATCCGGTCCGGCCGCCTGGCGGACAAGCTGCGGCATATCCGGCGTCAGCTGGTCGCGTTCCATCTGGGAAAATGTTCCGAGGAGAATACCATTGATCTGTTCAAAGGCATGCATCATTTTCAGCTGGGACAGAAACGTAACCATCTGCGGAACGCCGCCGCCCATGGCTTCGAGGAGCAGGATTTTTCTGCGGAAATCCGGCTGAAAATCCGTTCCGGCGAGCTTCAGAAAACAGCGGATATTTCCGCCGATCATTACACCTTCCATGTGATCGCCCTGCAGAAATGTGCAAGGGAGGTCGAAGAGGCTGGGAGACTGCCCGGAAAAAGCGTTTTGGAACAGAGTGATCTGTTCGGCGCTGTGGTCGTACAGCAGATTTCGAACCTGATACAGCATCGACTCATTTCCAGTCGCAGTCGTGACAGCATTGACAATCGTCGTGAGATCACTGTATCCCCAGAAGCGCTTGCCGGAGGCGGCGATGACAGAAAAATCCAGATACGGCAGAACTTCATTCGCCATATCGCCGCCGGAAACATCAAAAATATCCGTGATTTCTGGGTCACAGTAAAGGTTCATCAACGCATCCGCCGCTCTGCGCCCGTGCCGGAAAAGCCGGAACCGTTGTCGTAGAGGCAGGGGCTTAAAACAGGATCGAAGCCCAGCTCCCGCAGAATCTGACAGAGACGCGCCAGATCGGCGGAAAAGGAAGGATGCATGGGATTGGAGCAGGCGGTAATACCAATTTTATGAGACATAAAGATTCCTTTCTCGGAGTAAAACAAGGCAAAATCTGCATTTTCGTGGCACACCGGTACAGCTTTTTCTTTGAATTTGCAAAGCAGATTTAGAGATCGCCGGTGTTTGCAGAATGCCGTTTTGGACAAAAATTATAAAGCTTTGAGGTCATCAATCAGTGTCTGCACTTCCTCTTCCGTCGTTGCCCAGCTGGTGCAGAACCGCGCAATATTTCCGCCGTCCGCGGATTTCCCCATTGGCTCGAAAATATAGCGTTTTTCCAGAGTTTCCTTCTGCGCATCGGTGAGAATCACAAACTGCTGATTCGTAAAACTCTCCACCCAGAATGGAATCCCCTGCGCCGCAAATGCTTTGCGAAGTTTCATGGCAAGTTCATCGGCGCGGCGTGTCGCAGTGAAATAAAGATCATGCCCCAGCAGGCAGTGGAACTGCAGTCCGAGCAGCCATCCCTTTGCGAGGACAGCGCCGTTCTGTTTCATGTAGGCTTTGAACCGCTTTTTCAGCGAGTCAGCTGTAAGCACAACGGCCTCACCAAACAGCGCACCGCATTTCGTTCCGCCGAAATAGAAAACATCTGTGAGAGCAGCGAGATCCTCGAGAGAAACATCATTCTTTTCTGATCCAAGCCCGTATCCAAGCCGTGCCCCGTCCACAAACAGATACATATCATACTTCCGGCAGACCTCGTGAATCTTCGTCAGCTCCTGCAGCGAATACAGCGTTCCCTGCTCAGTCGGAAATGAAAGATATACCATCTTCGGCTCCGTCAGATACTCCGGCTCACCGCTTCATAATAAGCCGCCGCACACGCCGCAATCTGTTCCGCCGAAATTTTACCATCCGTATTCGGCAGCTCCAGAATCTTATGCCCGGTATTTTCAATCGAAGCCGCCTCATGGCAGTTAATATGTCCGGTATCCGCCGCAATCACACTCTGCACCGGCGAAAGCGCTGCCGCCGTCACAATAAAATTCGCCTGCGTCGCCCCCGGAAAAAAATGAACCGCCGCATCCGCACAATGAATCTTCTCCCGAATCAGCTCCGCAGCCTTCTCACACCATTCATCCTCCCCATATCCACCATAACTGTTCCCATTAATAGCCCCCAGCGCCTCCAGAATCTCCGGGTGCGCACCGTGATTGTAGTCATTATTAAATCGTATCATCAGTTTATGTTCTCCTTAATTTGAATTTGAAAAATGCTGTTTCCATTATACGGCATCCGAAGGAAAACAGCAATTGGAGAACAAAAAGAGAAAATGCAAAAAAATGCAGAAGGAGGATTATCTGCATCGTACAATATTGGAGCAAGATATTTTATCCGTGAAATTTTAAAACCCTTACCGGCAACGGAAAGGTCTTTGCTGGAGGCAAAAGTTCCTGCAGTAAAGCGTAGAACCTCATGTGTTTATGCGGATTTGAGAGACTTAATTTCAGAAATGGAACTGCGAAAAGCAGCATAAACACAGGCAGATATACCGTGGACTACCTGTTATGTGGAGACCTGCCGTATCCGGCATGGAAGAAGCGCGTATCCGCGCAAGATCTAAGAAACAGGCGTATCCGCCGATATTTTGTCTGCCGCCTAAAGCGGTCTGAAGCACGTGACTTTAGTCATGTGAGGTTCAGTTCGTATAAAAACAGTATCGGAAAATAAGAAAAGAACCGACAGAGAAATCTGAGAACTAAACTAAAGATTTCCCCGCCGGTTCTTTTTCTATGCATCTATTTTCATCCATTATATATTTCGCATTGACTTTTTATATACCGATTGGTATAATGATAACAGAAACACACATAAGAAACCTGCAAAATCCAACAAAATTCGTCAAAATTGCCAAAAACTCACGCAATTCGACCATCACACACAAAAGCAGACTTCTTAAATACAAAATCAACAAAAGCATTTTAAACCAAAACAAATGCCAACTCACACGTAACAAACAACCACCCAAACACACCGCGGCCAGGCGAACTCCAGAGAGCGTCCCTTCCGCAACAAAGAGGATTCAAAATGGACAATCGTCAGCTAATCATGAACTCAGCTCTGACCCTCTTCTACGAAAGCGGGTACGACGCCGTCGGTGTTCAGCAGATCGTAGACTCCGCCGGAGTATCCAAACCAACCCTGTACTATTACTTCGGCAGCAAACAAGGCCTCCTCGAAGCCCTGCTAAACGAGCACTTTCAGCCCATGGAACAAAAACTCATCGAAGCCTCCGAAACCGGGAAAAACATCCCCGAAAAACTGTACCGCATCGCGCGTGCCTTCTTCAACGGAGCCTCCGAAGACCCGAAATTTCATATGCTGATGATGGCACTGTTCTATTCCGGAAGAAAAAGCGAAGGCTTCCGCACCGTATACCCCATGATTGACCGGTTCTATCACCTGTGCGTCGACGTCTTCGACAACGCCAGCGCCGAACTCGGCAACATGAACGGCCGTCAGGAACAATTCGCCGTAGGCTTCTCCGGAATCCTGATGCACTACCTGATGATGACAGCAGGAGATCAATCCGATCTTTCCAACCTCGTCGTCCGGGACGAAGAAGTCTACCGTCTGGTACACCAGTTCATGTATGGAATTTACTCATAACCCAAAAACAAGGAGGACAAACAAAATGGCACCATGGTATGAAGAGGCAGAATTTATCACATCTATCGATCGACTGACGCGCGCCGAGAAAAATGAATCGGAAGAAACCGTACACCGCTTTTCCACACTGGAACAGTGGCTTCCGCACATCGCAGATCTCGGTTGTACCGCAATCTATATCGGCCCCTTGTTTGAATCAACCACACATGGATACGACACAAAAGATTACAAACAGGTAGACCGCCGCTTAGGCGACAACGCGGACTTTGCCGCATACGTAAAAAAAGCCCACGAACTCGGCATCAAAGTCGTCGTAGACGGTGTCTTCAACCACACCGGCCGCGAATTCTTTGCCTTCCGCGACATTCAGGAAAAAAGAGAACAGTCCCCGTACTGCGGATGGTACAAAGGAATCTGGTTCGGCGGAAACACCTGCTATAACGATGGATTCTCCTACGAAGCATGGAGAAACTGCTTCGAACTCGTCAACCTGAATCTCCAGAACCAGCAGGTCCGCGACTATCTCCTTGATGTCATCGACTTCTGGATCGACGAATTCGACATCGACGGCATCCGTCTCGACTGCGCCGACTGCCTGGATTTCGGCTTCATGGAGCAGATGCGCGCACGCACATCCGCCAAAAAACAGGACTTCTGGCTGATGGGCGAAGTCATCCACGGCGACTATGCGCGCTACATCGGAGACGGCCAGCATCTGCTGCACAGTGTCACAAACTACGAGCTTCACAAAGGACTTTATTCGGGACATAACGATCATAACTACTTCGAAATTGCACATACGATCCGCCGCGAATTTGACGAAAACGGCGGCATTTACAAAGGAAAGAAACTGTACAGCTTCGTTGACAATCACGACGTAGACCGTCTGGCCAGCAAGCTGAACGTAAAAGAAAACATGATTCCAATTTATGCGCTGCTGTACTTCCTGCCGGGCATCCCGTCCATCTATTACGGATCGGAATTCGGCATCGAGGGAAGAAAAGAAGGCGGAAACGACGATCCGCTGCGTCCGGCGCTGAATCTGGAAGAACTGGAGAAAAATCCGCCGGCAGAAAAACTTCCGGCATGGATCAAAACATTATCAGACGTCAGAAAAAAACATCCTGCAGCACGAACGGAAGATACCGCGAACTCATGCTGACCAACCGCCAGTATGCCTTTGCACGCCTGGATGAGACAGACGCTCTGATCACAGCAGTAAATAATGATGAAAACCAGAGTGCGGGAGTCTGGATTCCTGCATCTTGCGACGGAACATGGAAAAACGCGGTAACCGGAGAAGCCATTTCTCCGGAAAATGGAAAACTTTTTGTTGAAGTACCTCCGTGCGGCTGTGTTCTGATTGAAAAAGAAGCATAAAGGGGATTTTTTCTATGAAGGAAACTGCGAAAACAACGGCAAAAACAACAGCAAAAACCAGAAAAGCGCCAAAAAAACCGGCGGGCTATCAGCCAAGATTTTCTGAACTGGATCAGTACTTATTTGGACAGGCAACCCATTACGATATTCCGAAATGGTGCGCACCTGGACAAAAAGACGGCAAAGTAGGAGCCTGGTTCACCGTATGGGCTCCGCATGCGGCGGAAGTATCTGTCATCGGCGAATTCAACGGCTGGGATGCCCATGCCAATGTGATGCGGAAAGTCGGCGAGGACGGCGTTTATGAAGTGTTCATTCCGGGCGTGACCGAGGGAATGATGTATAAATATTACATCCGCACACCGGACGGAAGAGAACTGTACAAAGCAGATCCATACGCATTTGCATCCGAAAAACGGCCGGGTACCGCGTCAAAAGTAGCGGAAATCGAAGGCTACCGCTGGGGTGACAGCGAATGGCTGACGAACCGCAAAAAATTTGACGTTCAGAAATCCGCGCTCTCCATCTACGAAGTGCACCCGGGCTCCTGGATGAAACATCCGTGGTCCGAATCCAACCCGGACGGATTTTACAATTACGTTCAGTTCGCACATTCGCTTGCCGATTACGTAAAAAAATGGGCTATACCACGTAGAGCTGATGGGAATTGCAGAGCATCCGTTTGACGGTTCCTGGGGCTATCAGGTAACGGGCTATTACGCACCGACCTCCCGCTACGGAACACCGAAAGAGTTTAAATATCTTGTTGATTATCTGCATAAAAATAAAATCGGTGTTATTCTGGACTGGGTACGGCACACTTCCCGAAAGATGCGCACGGCCTTGCTGATTTTGATGGCCAGCCGCTGTATGAGTACGCCGACCCGAGAAAGGGCGAGCACCCGGAGTGGGGAACGAAGATCTTTGATTACGGCAAAAATGAAGTGAAAAACTTTATGCTGGCAAATGCGCTTTACTGGGTAGAAGAGTACCACGTAGACGGTCTCCGTGTCGATGCTGTTGCTTCGATGCTGTATCTCGACTACGGAAAAGAGCCGGGCCAGTGGGTGCCGAACAAGAACGGCGGAAATGAAAATCTTGAAGCCGTCGAGTTCTTCAAACACCTGAATACCCTGGTGCGCGGACGAAACAAAGGTGTCATCATGATTGCCGAGGAGTCCACAACGTGGCCGAAGGTAACGGGAAGCGTAGAGGACGGCGGCCTGCATTTCTCCTACAAATGGAACATGGGATGGATGCATGACTTCCTCGATTACATGAAGCTCGATCCATACTTCCGCAAATACAACCATAACAAGATGACCTTCGGCATGACCTATGCATTTTCCGAGAACTACATTCTGGTGCTCTCGCACGATGAGGTTGTCCACTTGAAATGTCGATGATCAACAAAATGCCGGGCGATCTGGAGGAAAAATTCCAGAACCTGATGGTAGGCTATGCTTTCATGTTCGGGCACCCGGGCAAAAAACTTCTGTTCATGGGACAGGATTTCGGACAGCTCCGCGAGTGGAGCGAGGAACGCGAGATCGACTGGTTCCTGCTGGCAGATGAGGGGCATCAGCATCTGCAGACCTTCTTCAGTGACCTGCTGAAAATGTACCGCAAGTACCCGGCACTCTACGCGAACGACTGCGGCTACGAAGGCTTCCAGTGGATCAATGCCAACGACGGCGACCGCAGCATTTACAGCTTCGTCCGCTGGTCACCGACAGGAAAAAACAACCTGTTGTTCGTCTGCAATTTCACACCGGTCGAGCGTCCGGATTATATGTGTGGCGTACCGCGCAAAAAACAGTACCGCCTGATACTCGACAGCTCCGATATGAAATACGGCGGCCCGACCGAAAAACGCCAGGTAGCCTACCGTGCCAAAGAGGGAGAATGCGATGGCCAGCCATATCGGATTGCATATGCACTTCCGGCGTATGGTGTGGCGGTGTTCAGCTTCTAAAATAAGATAGCTACTAATTTTCATTAATATCATGACCGGCAGAGAACGAAAGAGATTTCTTAAATCTGTCGGTCATTGTGTTTTGTGTTCGAAGGAAAAGAGGTGTTGATTTGATGAAAGAAGAAAGAAAAGAGCCGATACAGATTCCGCACATCCAGACAATCAACGATCACATTTCCTATCTTACACCGACAGAACATCCACTTTCGGCAAATGTTGTGATCATCGAGGGTGATGCATTTTTCTGGGTATATGACGTGGGAAATCATCCTGCGGTTTCAGAAATTCTGCAGAAAAAGTCAGAACAGACAGGAAAAGAAATTCGGGTGATTTTATCCCATTTTCATCCCGACCATATCGGGAATCTGTCGGAGATTTCGTGCGAAGCGGTTTACCAGGGGAAAAATACGTTTCGTTATACAAAAACAGGAACTGTGATAGAAGAAGATACGTGGTTTCAGGACGGTGACGTGTGGTTACATTTATTTCCGATTCCATCGAGTCATGCCAAAGGATCGCTTGCATTGGAAGTGGATGAGACGTGGTGCTTTCTCGGGGATGCGGCATATGCGACGCAGAAAAACGGACAGACCGTTTATAATGCCGAGCGCCTGCTGGCAGAAATCCGAGTTCTGAAAAACGTGCGTGCGCCGCATTTTTTCCTAAGTCACAGCGAACCGTTTCAGCAGAACAAAGAGGATGTGCTGGAATGGATGGAAGCGATTTATGAGAAACGGAAACGAGATGAATCATATATAAAAACACCCCAGCGCTTATGACAGGGAGTCCTTCGAGGCTGAATCAGTTATGCCACTTCGGCAATTCACTTTCTTTCACCGAAACTGATTCAAGATCCATATTCGACCAATATGAGCCGATATCTGAACTTGTGAAGTATTCAAAATTGCCCGTGGAAGATTTCAGCTTTCCGTTCTTGACTCCATTGCAGACATAAACCAGTTCGTAGTTTGTCCCATCCGAAAGGTTAAATCGAAAACTGGTCACATCTGCGCCTGTGATTTCCTCGACTTGTTTGTCTGTCAATGATAAGTTTTCAAACATATGATACAAGTCTGTTATATCAGTTTTTGCAACGACTATTTTCTTTTCTGCTGATACCGGTGCTCCCGCATAGTGTACATTTCGATATTTTCAACATCTCCAACTTCAAAAGGAAAGTCGATATGGACCGTTTCTTTGCTACAGCCGACCAGTACCATCATTAAAATCAGAAAGGATATCAAATTTGTCGCTTTTTTCATATCATTGCACTCCTCGTCATGTTTTTGACAGGTCAAGAGTTCAAAAATCCTCTTGCAAGCGAGCTTGCATTAGCTTTTTGAGCCTGGTATCATGATGATTTGAGTATATCATAGTTTAACCAATAAGCAAGTCACCTGCTTCCATTGCGCGAAGCAATAAGCAGGGGGTTGGGACTTACTTGATTCGGTTAAACAAACAAGGGAGATGAAAAAATGAATGAAATTATAGCTTTACAGAAATATGAAAACGAAGCACAACTTGCAAAAGAGCTGATTCGAGGCTTTTGGCTGGCTCATGGTGATTATGTTATAACCGACGAAGAGGCCGCGGAGAATCTTGCTGCCTGGACAGACAAAGGCATGTGTTTTATTTTATCTTAAAAGAAGAGATCCCCATTGGATTTGTGCATCTCGGAAGCCGCGGGGCGGAAGTTGACTGGATCGAAGATCTTTTCGTACTTCCGGAATACCAGGGAAACGGATACGGAAGTCATGCGATTGCGCTGGTTGAAGCCGAGATAAAAAAGTATTCTGAATCTGTCTATCTTGAGGTAGCTGCACGAAATTTTGGAGCGATGAAACTCTATCATAGATTGGGATATCATTGCCTGAACACTGTGACGTTACGCAAAGATTTTCAACCGGAGAATTTTGAAGTGATTCGCAGCGAAGAGCTTTTGGGGTATCCGTTGGAAGTTAAGAAGTATATTAAGTAGAATCTCACGCCGATTTGCGCAGCAAATCCAGACCTCCCCACCGCCCGGCTCAATGTCAGCCCGGAAGTGCGTCTGTGTCGTCTGGGACTGTGCCCCAGGGCACAGTCCCAGGCGGCGCAGGTGCACTTCCGGGTGTCCGTTTTTTAAACAACCGCAACCCCCGCCATCCCCAGTACCGCCGCAATCGCAAACAGCACCAGCAGATGCACCGGATAAAACGCATAAAACGGATACTTCAGATTCAATCCTCGTTTTCCGTTATAAAAATGCACCGGGATCATAGCCAGAAAACAGGTGATTTCATTCAGACTCAACAGCGTAAGCACCGCACACCCGATTCCGATACAGTACATTTTATTCTTTCTCATATTATACATCAGCACAATCGTCAGAATTCCCATTGCACTGTAATCTGTCTTCAACAGCGTGGCCACTGCACAGGCTGCCACAATCACCAGCAGCTTGCCAACCGAAACCTTCCAGTTCGCCCTCTGCCATGCACCGGCATCTTTTTGCGCTTTTGAATCGATTTCTGCAGAAAAATCATCATCACAAGGCCGATAAATAAAGTGAAAAAGACATTCTGATAATCCAGATAAAACGGTTTTCCCGCAAATGCCAGATCGAACGGGATCTCCGAAACCAGTGCAAAAATCCCAAGATTCAGCGCATACTTTTTCACATCATGCGTATGCATGAACCCTTCAATCAACAGAAAACAGAAAATCGGAAAACTGATCCTTCCGATTGCGCGCATAATCATATCCGCATAATAAATCACAGCTGTGTTTCCGGTAGAGAGAAATGATGCGCCTCCGTCCGAAGCGTTCACCGCATCCAGAAGACCACGGGAAATCAGGATTCGGTCGAAAAGTACAGCTGCAGTGTGGTCGATCAGCATACAGACCATCGCAATGATTTTCAAGGTACTGCCGGGAATTTTACCGGCGCTTTTTACGGGTTTCGCAGTAGTAGCTGCCATATAAAACATCCTTTCTGGAACGCAAACGAAAGGCAGACTGTGCAAGCCGTCTGCGGATCAGGTTCCTGTAACGACAAACAGCAGAAAATCCTGCTGTTTTGCCAGAGTTGTAATACTATGATTATACGTTCTGAGGAGGTTAATGTCAAAGAAAAAACAGTTCTGAAATAACGCAGAGTATGGTAGAATCTGCCAGTCGGGTAAATGAAAATAGAAAGCGTCTCCGGGCTCATCCCAAAACGAACGGGGCAGCGTACCAATTCGTAAACCAGAATTGGTACGCTGCCCCGTATTTTAAAATACATCCAGGTCTTTTCCGTTCACGACATATCCGTCATACCCTGCATCCCGGATTTCATCCAGAATCGCGGCATCGCGCCATGCCATCTCGGCGGCAAGGTTTTTGTGGTTATCCTGTACATTCATATGGTAAATCCGGTGATACGTAACGAGCAGTTTCGGATTTGCCTTTTTTGCAACACCGGCAAGATCCGTGCTTAACGTATGCACTTCCCGGTGGTATTTCTGCCATTTTGGTTCGCGGCAGGAGATTCCGGCGGCGTATTCCACTTCGTGCAGCAGGATATCACAGCCTTTCGATTTTTCTGCCACGAGATCCAGCGGAGCGGTATCGCCGGTGATGACGATTGTGCGGTCCGGTGTGGTGAATTTATAGCCGTAGCATTCCAGTGTTCCGTGGCTGACCGGAAAAGCCTCCACCGTAACCAGGTCATCCCGGTAGACAATGCCGGATTCAATTTCTGTTACCTCAACGCGGTAGCCGGATTCGTTTGCTTTTTCGAAACCGTGAATTCGGAAATCAATGTCGGTTTCATAGGCCTGTAAGATATGATCGGTCATGTGCTGTAAGCCCTTTGGCCCGAAAACTTTCAATGGAACCGGGCGCTCCAGCACCCACGGAGTAAAAATCAGATCCGGGTATCCGGCGGTATGGTCTGTGTGAAGGTGCGTACAGAAGGCAACGGTCAGAAGATCCGGCCGCAGGCATCCACGCCGTTAAAATAGGCGGCTGAGGCCTGGCGGACAACGCCAGGGCCAAAATCTACCAGATAAGCACGGTCACCGACCACGACAGCGGAGGAAGGTCCGTTGGCATTCGGACACGCATTTGGTGTGCCGGTTCCGAGAAGAACAAGTTTTGTCTGCATTCTTTCTCTTTTCCTTTTCTTTTTTGTTTCTGTTTCTGTTTATGATTTTCTGTTACGATTTCTGCTTTTGCCTTATTTCTCTTCTTTTGATTCGTTGTTTTTGGTTTCCGGAAGATGCTTAATGGAAATTCCGGTAAATCCATAGAAAATACTGAAAACCGGGGTCAGGTAAAGCAGGAATAAGTACGGGAAAAATGCCGACCATGCAACACCAAGTGTGCCGGCCATGTATACGCCGTAGCCATGCCATGGAATCATAGGACCAGCCATAGTTCCGGAGTCTTCGAGGCAGCGGGAAAGAATTTCCGGTGCAACCTTGCGCTCTTGAAAGACAGGTGCCATCAGACGGCCGGTCAGAACGTGTGCCATCGGCTGGGAGCAGCTGATGAGGCTGGTCACGTAACCGACAATCATCGTTGCCAGGATCATACTTCCATCGCTGTTGATTCTCTTTACAATCGCCTGAAGAATGTGATCCAGTACACCGAGTTTTTCCAGCATGCCGCCCATGCCGACAGCAAAGCAGATAATGGCTACGTACTGGAGCATGCTTCCCATGCCGCCGCGGTTTAAGATGGATTGTAATACCGGTTCTTCGATTGTGGTTGTGTAACCGTTGTAAGCTGTGCGGATGATGCCCTGCAGAGTATCGTGCTGCACAAAATAGGAAACAAATCCGGCAGCGAAGCTGGAAAGACCAAGTGCAGAGATCGCATTTACTTTGCAGAGGAGCAATACAATAATCAGGATGGCAGGGATCATGGTAATCCATCCGAGCTGGAATTCACCGTTTAAAGCATCGATGTAAACGGTAATGCTTCCCTCGGTATAGCTTCCGCTGGTCTGCTGGAAACCGAGAATAGTAAAAAGAATTAAGGTTATCACATATGTTGGAAGGGTGGTCCAGAGCATCGAGCGGATATGATCGCCAAGTTTGGCATCTGCAACGGCCGGAGCAAGGTTTGTGGTATCGGAAAGAGGACTTAATTTGTCACCGAACATGGCACCGCAGATGACAGCACCGGCTACCATGCCAGGATGGATACCCATGGCGTTTCCGATCGCCATCATGGCAACACCTGCGCTTCCGGCGGAACCATAGGAAGTACCGGTTACAATACTCAAAATGGAGCAGAACAGCAGCGTCAGAGGCAGCAGCCAGGACGGGTTAATCATTTTTAAGCCCCAGGAAATGATGGTGGCAATGGTGCCACTCTGCAGCCAGGTGCCGATCATGACACCGATGGCCATCAGAAGGCAGAGCGTCGGGACGACCATACGGATGGCATCGTATGCGCCGGCAACAATGTTGGCGTAAGAAATACCGAAAATCTTACAAAACAGATAGATAAAAATCCAGCTTGCAAACAGGCCGATCATAGGACCGCCGGTTTTCAGGCGGATACAGACTGCGACGGATACGATGATCAGCAGCAGCAAAAGCAGTGACTGTGGCAGATTGAGTTTTTTTCTTTCGTTCCGCTCATAAAAAAATCCCCCATTCATAGGTAAAATGATTTGCCCGTTCAACGCGTTAAAGTAGAAAAGACATGTAATATATTATAATGGTGAAATGCAGAAAAAGCAAGGGAAATTCTCTTGATTTTTGTTCTATGGTTGCTATAATAAGCGTGAGTGTGGGGCGGAGGATAAACTTCGGCCCTTTTGCAGCTAACTATAAACGGAATCAACAAGATAAAGAGGTTAAATCAATGACAAGAATAGACATTATTTCAGGTTTCCTGGGCGCAGGAAAAACAACCCTGATCAAAAAACTCCTCGGAGACGCACTGAAAGGCCAGCAGGTTGTCCTGATCGAGAACGAATTCGGTGAAATCGGAATCGACGGAGGCTTCTTAAAAGATGCCGGTATCGAAATCCGTGAAATGAACTCCGGCTGCATCTGCTGCTCTCTTGTGGGAGACTTCGGCGCAGCATTAAAAGACGTTATCACCAAATATCACCCGGACCGCATCATCATCGAGCCGTCCGGCGTAGGTGAAACTCTCCGACGTCATCAAGGCTGTAAGGAACAGGTGTAGGAAAAAGAAGCAGGCGTAGCTGAATTCCGCAACAACCGTAGTCGACGTTATGAAATGCAAAATGCATCTCAGAAACTTCGGCGAATTCTTCGAGAATCAGGTAAAGAGCGCAGGAACCATCATCCTGAGCCGTACCGATAAAGCCGATACCGAAAAAGTAGAGGCAGCTGTAAAAATGCTCCGCGAACTGAATCCGGAAGCACACATTATTACCACACCGGTTGAAGTACTGGGTGGTAAGAAAGTACTCGATACGATGGAAGGTGCCATCATCAACCTTGCGCAGGTAGAAGAGGAAGAGCATCATCACCATCATCATGACCACGACGAGTGCTGCTGCGGCCATGACCACGATGAGGAGCATGAGCACCATCATCACGATCATGATGACGAGTGCTGCTGCGGTCACGATCACGAGGAGCACGAGCACCATCATCACGACCATGATGACGAATGCTGCTGCGGTCACGATCACGAGGAACACGAGCATCACCATCATGACCATGATGACGAATGCTGCTGCGGTCACGATCACGACCATGAGCATCATCATCACGATGATGCGTGTGGCTGCGGTCACGAGCATCACCATCATCACCACGCAGACGAAGTTTTCACAAGCTGGGGTCAGGAGACTGTGAAGACCTTTACCAAAGAGCAGATCGAAGGCATCTTAAAGAAACTTTCCGAGGATACCGCTTATGGTATGGTTCTTCGTGCCAAAGGTATGGTAGCAGGCGCCGATGGACAGTGGATCTATTTCGATATGGTTCCGGAAGAGTACGAAGTACGTGACGGAGCACCGGAATTCACCGGAAGAATCTGTGTCATCGGTTCCAAATTAGCAGAAGATAAGCTGGCAGAGCTGTTCGGACTGTAAAAATACAAAGTAGCTGCGAAAATTACGGTCCGCAGGGTACCTGTGAACTGTAGTGAAGCTGCCGCATCAGAAACAAAATCCGATGTGGCAGCTTTTTTCTTGATTTAGAGACAAAGCAAAAGGCACGCCCGGAATCTCAGCCGCAAAAGCAAGTGCAGAAAGATTCCGGGAGTACGTCAAAGACAACGGAGGTACAAAATGTACGAAGAAGACGAAGTAGAAATTCCGATTTATCTCATAACAGGATTTCTGGAGAGTGGAAAAACCTCTTTTATCAATTTTACCGTAGCACAGGACTATTTCCAGATCGACGGACCAACCCTTCTGATCACAACCGAAGAAGGTGAAGTAGAGTACGACGAAAAAGAACTGCTCAAACACAACACCGTCCTGGAAATCGTAGAAGGACCAGAGCAGTTTACCCTGGATTACCTGAAAAAACTGAACCGCAAATACCGCCCGGAGCGAATCATTCTCGAATACAACCCGCTCTGGAGCGTAAAAAAACTCGAAGAAATGGAACTGCCGCGCGGTTGGGGCATCGTACAGGAGATCGTGACCGTCGACGCAAGCTGCTTCCAGATCTATATGCAGAACATGAAATCCGTCTTCATGGAGATGGCAAAAAATGCCGATATGGTCATGTTCAACCGCTGCCGTCCGGAAGATCCGCTTCCATCCTTCCGCCGCAGCATCAAAGTAGTCAACCAGGCGTGCGACGTTCTGTTTGAGAATGAAGAAGGCGAAATTGACAACATTTTTGAGGATCAGATGCCGTTTGATACCGATGCCGATGTGATCGAAATCGACGATGCCGATTACGGAATCTGGTATGTCGATATGGGCGACAACCCGGAGCGTTACGAGGGCAAGACTGTTCATTTCCGCGGTATGGTATTAAAGAGCAAGGATGTCGGAGCCGATTTCTTTGTTCCGGGTCGTATGGCAATGACCTGCTGTGCAGATGATACTTCTTTTATCGGCTATGTCTGCAAATGCGCAAGCGCCAAATCTCTCGTAATGGTTCCTGGGTTGACGTGACTGCAACGGTAAAATGGGGCTATATGAAGGTTTACGATGGCGAAGGCCCGGTTCTGTATGCAAAAGAAATCAAACCGGCCAAGAAACCGGAGAGCGAACTGGTATACTTTAACTAAACATTGCCGAAGCATTTCAGCGAATAAAAGAGCAGGAAAAGGCTGCTCTTTTGTTCGTGTTCTTTCTTTATGACAGATGGAAAAACAATATATCATTTTTCGGTGCGGCGAAGCAGCTATTCGGTTATGCGCAAGTAGCGAAGTGGATGGAGAATATCCGTTTTGACCGTGACGTGAACAAAAACTGCGCCGGAAAATGGTCTGATGACAGGAGAATTTATGTATATTATAGTAGGTCTGGGAAATCCAACGCGCCAGTACGAAGGGACGAAGCACAATGTCGGATTTGATACCATCGATTATCTGATCGATGAATATCAGATCCCTTCCTCCGGTACAGGCCACAAGGCTCTGTTCGGAAAAGGCATGATCGCAGGTCAGAAGGTTATCGTTGCAAAGCCGATGACGTATATGAATCTGAGCGGTGAGTCTGTGCGGGAGCTGGTGAACTATTACAAAGTGGATCCGGAGAGCGAGCTGATCGTGGTTTACGATGATATCAGCCTGGCGCCGGGACAGATCCGTATCCGCAAAAAAGGAAGCGCGGGCGGCCACAATGGCATCAAAAACATCATCGCCAATCTTGGCACCGACCATTTTATGCGTGTGAAGGTCGCGTCGGTGAGAAACCGAAAAACTGGGATCTGGCGGACTACGTGTTAAGTCCGTTTACGAAAGACGAACGTCCCTTGTAAATCTGGCGATCGAGCATGCGGCAAAAGCAATCGAGCAGATGCTGAACGGGGATGTGGACGCAGCTATGAATGAGTATAACCGCAAATCTGCAAACCCGGCAGAGTAAGGAAAATGAAAGCGTTATTAGAACCGATCAAAGAAATTGCCCGTTTTGACGAGCTGTTCCGTGATCTGAAAAAAGGAACCGCAGGTGTGACGGTGATCTCGGGCTGTCTGGAAAGCCAGAAAGCCCACATGATTGCAGGTCTCTCCGAGGATGCCCCGGTGCGGCTTCTGATCGCGGAAAATGAATTAAAAGCAAAAGAATTATATGAGGATTACCGGCTGTACGATGCGGAGACGCTGTATTATCCGGCGAAGGACCTGATTTTCTATCAGGCAGACATTCACGGAAATCTGCTGATCCGGCAGCGGCTTCAGGTGATCCAGGCACTTCTTGAGCGGAAGGAAGTTACCATCATCACCAGTGTAGGGGGATGTATGGACTTTCTTCTGCCTCTTGGCGTGTTCGAAAAACATTGCATCCATCTGCGCAATGACAGCGAACTCGATCTGGATAAATAAGAAAAAGAGCTGGTGCGGCTCGGCTATGAGAGTACCTTTCAGGTGGAGTCGACCGGCCAGTTTTCCGTCCGCGGCGGCATTCTCGATATTTATCCGCTGACGGAACAGAACCCGATCCGGATTGAGCTCTGGGGCGATGAGATAGATTCCATCCGAAGCTTCGATGCGGAGAGCCAGCGGTCGATTGAAAACCTCGAGGAAATCACAATCTATCCGGCATCGGAGCTGATTTTAACAGAGAATACGATTGCGCGCGGTGTGAAAGCGATTAAAAAAGAGGCAAAAGCGCAAAGCACAAAGTTCCGCGACAAGATGATGACGGAGGAAGCGGCGCGTATCCGCCATGCGGCAGAGGAAATCTGCGATCAGATCGGCGAGGGCGAAATTCTGCAGGGAGCGGAGCAGTATCTTCATTATTTTTATCCGGAGACCGTCTCGTTTCTTGAGTATCTGCCGGAGAACAGCCGCATTTTCCTCGATGAGCCGAACCGCATCATCGAGTGTGCCGATGCGCTGGAAGCAGAATTTCAGGAGAGCGTGAGCCACCGTCTCGAAAAGGGATACCTCCTGCCGGGACAGGCGAAGCTGATGTGCAGTACGGCGGAGCTTGTGGCAAAACTGAACCGCCGCGGCTGTGTTGCCGTATCGCTGATGGAGCCGCAGAAGGGCGAGTGGAATATCCGTGACGAATTCAGTGTGACGGTGAAATCGGTCAATTCGTATAACAATCAGTTCCCGCTTCTGGTAAAAGATCTGAAATCCTGGAAAAAAGCGGGTTACCGTATTGTACTGGCGAGTCCGTCGCGGACGAGGGCGCAGCATCTGGCAGAGGACCTGCAGAATGAGGAGATTCCGGCCTTCTACAGCGAGAATGCGGAGCGTGTTCTGAAACCGGGCGAGGTCATGCTGATCCACGGCGCGGCCCGCAGAGGCTTTGAATATCCGATGCAGAAATTTGTGCTGATTACAGAGACGGATATTTTTGGAAAAGAGAAGAAGAAAAACCGGAAGAAATCGGAGTATTCCGGTCAGAAAATCCAAATTTTGCGGATCTTTCGATCGGTGACTATGTCGTGCACGAGAGCCACGGTCTTGGTATTTACCGCGGTATCGAAAAAATTGAGATGGACCGCGTAACGCGTGATTACATGAAAATCGAGTATGCGGGCGGATCGAACCTCTATGTGCTGGCCACCCAGTTGATACGCTGCAGAAGTATGCGTCCGGCGAAGCTGCAAAGGTGCCGAAGCTGAATAAAATCGGCGGTCAGGAATGGAATAAGACGAAAACACGGGTTCGCCATGCGGTAAAAAATATTGCACAGGATCTCGTGAAGCTGTATGCCGAGCGGCAGGCGTCATCCGGCTATCAGTTCGGAAAGGATACGATCTGGCAGAAGGAATTTGAGGAACTGTTTCCGTTTGAGGAGACGGACGATCAGCTTGCGGCGATCGAGGCGACAAAGGCGGACATGGAGAGCAAAAGATCATGGACCGCCTGATCTGCGGCGATGTCGGATACGGCAAAACCGAGGTTGCAATCCGTGCAGCGTTCAAGGCAGTACAGGAGAGCAAACAGGTCGTCTACCTCG
>ENA-OQIG01000413-OQIG01000413.1-human-gut-metagenome-genome-assembly--contig:-NODE-413-length-25081-cov-5.104432_pt1 | contig 25081 bp, 20 predicted proteins | sample MGYA00242576_ERZ504741 | MGnify/ENA primary metagenome ERZ504741 (study PRJEB26092, sample SAMD00036436) | human gut metagenome | host: Homo sapiens | study: EMG produced TPA metagenomics assembly of... | reverse complement strand
ATGTCAAGATATTCCGGATATACCAAATATGATTATCATACATTCATCATGGTAACTATATTCAGAAGAGGTAATTATCTGAGATGGAACAAGAAGTACGTCTTCTGATCCGGAGTGGATATTAATGAATATGACCGCAGACAGATCCTTGCAGATCTGTTTAGCTGAGAAGTGAATAGTTAAGAAAATGGAAGCAGCTTTCGAATGAGGAAGCTGCTTCTTTTTTGCGTTCTGTAGTAATTCCATAAATAATGCAAACAATCCAGTCCACTATAGCGTGAAGTCCTGCTACGTTACTGTCCACTCCGTTCACAGTAACGTAGCCAAATTCATTCCAGATTGCCTGCGGCAATGGAATTTTGGCTTGTATGTCTCGGGATTTTGGCATATTCATGCCAAACACCTCGCGGGATAGTGGTGTGTGAACAGTAACAAGTAATCTCTCAGTTACAGAGAAAAAAAGATAAATGGTATGATGAAGCAGAAAAATGGCGTTATAACAGACTATGTAAATCGCAGAAGGCTGAGAAATCGACATTGACATCTATGTAATGAAACTGTAAAATATATAATGTCAGTGGCAAAATACCTTTTGTCCCTGACACCATATTTTATAAAGTACGGAACAGTTATAATAATGTCAGAGAGAGGTTTCCTCTCCTGACCTGATATCAAATATTACCTGAAGACTATATACCTATTCTAAGGAGGATATTATGAAAAATAAAAGAGTACTAATGTTATTGGCCTTAACAGTTGTATTATCTGTTTCCATGACTGCATGTAGCTTTGGAGGCGGCAGTGACGAGGATTCAAGTGTGGTACAGGTAACTCCTACACCGGAGCCAACCAAAGCAGCGAAAGCAACTCCTACCCCTGCACCGGCCAATGCCAGAATACTACCTATACATCTAAGAACAAAGCAGTATCCATTAAACTTCCGGATGCGACATGGGCGAATAAATCAGATTCTGACGATATGTTAAGCTTCGAGTCACCGAAACAGGGCAAACTCCTGATCCTGCATGGTTCCGGTGAGGAGGATATGTCTGTTGCGATCATTCCAAGTTCACAGGATACAGCCTCTGCACTTGTAAAGGCAGATAATCTTGTAGAAGGTACAGATTTTGAGATCCAGGATTATAAATCAGAGGAAGTCAGTGGTGTAAATGTTTACAGCTATACAGTTCATTACCTCACTGACAAGAGTGACTATAAATATGTTGTAAATAAATATTTCACAGATAATACAAAAGAATTTTACAGTGTTGCAGGTTCTGTAAAGGATGAGAAAGCACTGGCAGGAATCAAGACTTCTGTTGATTCATTCACTATTTCCGGTGATTCTGTACTGAAAGCAGCAGCAACAGGAAAAACTTCAGGAACTACAGCAGGTACAACTGCGGACGGCACTTCAGGAACTACAGGAACAGCGGCTTCAGGTACAGATACAACAGCATCCGACAGTTCATCAGATGGAAGTTCTTCAGCAGGCACAGACGGTTCTTACAGTGATACTTCATCGGACGGTTCATCAGATTACAGTTCATCAGACTATACTTCTGATGGCAGCAGTGACGGATCTTATGATTATGACGATGGTTCCTCCAATGGATATTATGCAGACGGAACACCTGTGGGAACAGATGATCCGGACTATGATACAGATCAGACAAGAACTATTTACAGAAACTCCGATGGATATCCGCTTGTAATTTATCCGAACGGTGACGGTACATGGTGTGATGATGACGGAAATATCTATGATTTTGCTAATGGTGAGGACGTTTATGATGAGAACGGCGTTGACTATTACTATCATGGAGAACCGGCGTATGTCCGCTATATGCCTAAGAATCAGTAACAGAAAAGTTGAAAAGGACGGCTGCTGTAAAAAAACAGTCGTCCTTTTTTGCGCTGACAGAGAACAACCTGTTATTTACATAAGAACGGATATTGTGATAGAATAGCAGAGAAAATATGTGTTGCTGTGAACAGTAAAACAGGTAGATAATGAGGCTGATGAATGGAATCATATGGAAGATTTGCCGGTGTTTATGATGTTTTCATGGATAATGTAAACTATCGTGAATGGGCAGACTATATTATAGAAACACTGGCTCAGGACGGGATCAGGGATGGTCTGGTTCTGGAGCTGGGATGTGGAACAGGTACTGTGACAGAGATGCTTGCAGATGCCGGATATGATATGATCGGTATCGATAATTCTGAGGAGATGCTTGCAGAGGCTATGGAGAAGCGGGTGGAATCCGGACATGATATTCTGTATCTTTTGCAGGATATGCAGGATTTTGAGTTATATGGTACGGTTCGTGCTGTGATCAGTGTCTGTGACAGTATGAATTATCTGACGGACGAGGAAGATCTGGAGTATCTTTTTGCGCTGGTAAATAATTATCTGGATCCGGGCGGACTGTTCATTTTTGATATGAATACGATCCATAAATATAGGGATGTGATCGGTGACACGACTATTGCTGAGGACAGAGAGGACGGAAGCTTTATATGGGAGAACAGTTATGACAGGGAAAATTCCCTGAATATATATGAACTGGCACTTTTTCTTCCAAGAGAAGACGGATTGTATGAGAAGTGTGAGGAGGAACATGTACAGAAAGCGTATTCCATAGAAGCAATCAAGGCTATGATTGTGAAGGCAGGAATGGAACTGGTGGCAGTCTGTGATGCATATACTCATAATCCGGGTGATGAGAACTGTGAACGTCTGACTTTTGTTGCAAGAGAGCATGGAAAAAGTGCACAGAACGGATATCATGGAAGGATTCCGGAGAAACCTGAGACACATCGCGCGGATTGATGCAATTATAGCAGGCCTCTTAATTAATGCATTATTTACGGGAATTGCTATTGATTTGATGTTAAGCCATGGACAAAATGAAAATAATATGAAAGAAATAACAGGAGTAATAAACGAATGAACGATTATATTATCAGAGCAATTGCAGCGAATGATCAGATTCGGGCATTTGCGGCAGTTACTACAGAAACAGTAGAAACAGCGAGACAGGATCACAATACAAGCCCGGTAGCCACAGCAGCACTGGGACGTCTTCTTACAGCAGGTGCTATGATGGGTACCATGATGAAGGGGGATAAGGACATCCTTACACTTCAGATTAAGGCAGGAGGTCCTCTAGAAGGAATTACTGTGACAGCAGATTCCAAAGGTCGTGTAAAGGGATATGTGGGAAATCCTGATGTATGTATCCCGGCAAACAGCAAGGGCAAACTGGATGTTGCAGGTGCTGTCGGAGTAGGATTTATGAACGTGATCAAGGATATGGGACTGAAAGAGCCTTATGTTGGACAGGTTGCGCTTCAGACCAGCGAGATCGCAGAAGATCTTACCTATTATTTTGCTACAAGTGAACAGGTACCGTCAGCAGTTGGTCTTGGAGTTCTTATGAATAAAGATAATACAGTACGTCAGGCTGGCGGATTTATCGTGCAGCTGATGCCGTTTGCGGAAGAAAGCACAATTGCGAAGCTTGAGGAAAATGTGCAGAAAATCACATCTGTCACAAATCTTCTGGAAGAGGGGCATACTCCTGAGAGTCTGCTTGAGAAAGTTCTGGAGGGCTTTGATATGGAGATCAATGAGAAAGTTCCTACGGAATTTTACTGTAACTGCAGCAGAGAAAGAGTGGAGAAAGCTCTGATCAGCATTGGAAGAAAAGAACTCAATGAAATGATCCAGGAAGGTAAGTCCATTGAGATGAACTGCCATTTCTGTAATAAGAATTATGAATTTACAGTGGAAGAACTGAAAGAAATCCTGCGTAAATGTAAATAAGAGACGCCAATGTACTGACAGATAGATCTGCCGGAGCACAGGGAAGAAGAGGTAGAAAATGAAAAACGGTTATATCAAAACAGCAGCCGCAACACCTTATATCACAGTTGCAGACTGCAATGCCAATGGAAATGAGATTATCAGACTGATCCATGAGATGGAGAAAGAACATGTGAAGGTTATGGTTTTTCCGGAGCTTTGTATCACAGGCTATACCTGTCAGGATCTTTTCCTGCAGAGACGTCTTCTCGACAGCGCCTGGGAAACTTTGCTGAAGATCACAAAGGAAACTGCTGATGTGGATGCCCTTGTTTTTGTAGGTGTGCCTTTCAGAAATCATGGAAAATTATATAATGTGGCAGCAGTTTTAAACAGAGGCGAGATCATTGGTCTGGTTCCGAAAACTTATCTTCCAAACTATGGAGAATTTTATGAGCAGCGCCATTTTGCATCAGGTCTTGGCTGTCTGGAATATGTGGATATTGAGGGAAAGAGAGTTCCTTTTGGAACAGATATTCTTTTTATCTGTGAGGAGGAGCCGGAGCTTGTGGCAGCAGCAGAGATCTGCGAGGATTTATGGGTGACACTGCCGCCAAGCGTTCTCCATGCACAGGCAGGAGCGAATCTGATCGTGAATCTGTCAGCCAGCAATGAGATGGTCGGAAAGGACAGCTACCGCAGAGATCTTGTTTCCGGACAGTCTGCACGTCTGGTGTGCGGATATGTATATGCAAATGCAGGAGAAGGTGAGTCTACACAGGATCTGGTCTTTGGCGGTCAGAATATGATCGCAGAGAATGGAGTGATCCTTGCGGAAGGAAAACGTTTCCACAATGGTATTGTATACAGTGAGATTGATGTGCAGAGGCTGAACGATGAGAGAAGAAGACTGACTACTTATCAGCCGGCTGACGACAGTGATCATATTAAAGTGTGCTTCCATCTGAATGTGGAAGAGACAAAACTGACCAGAAAATATTCGCAGTATCCTTTTGTACCTTCACGAAAAGAAGAAAGGGATATGCGTTGTGATGAAATCCTGAATATCCAGGCAATGGGACTTAAGAAACGTATGGATCATATCCATTGCCATAAGGCAACAGTGGGACTTTCCGGAGGTCTGGATTCCACACTGGCACTGCTTGTGATCGCAAGAGCCTTTGACCTTTCCGGTGCGGACAGAAAGGATATCCACTGTATTACCATGCCATGCTTTGGAACCACAGACAGAACTTATCAGAATGCCTGCAAATTAAGTCAGTGTCTGGGTGCGACTTTAAGTGAGATCAATATCAAAGAAGCAGTAAATGTACATTTCCGGGATATTGCTCATGATCCGTCTGTGCATGATGTGACTTATGAGAACAGCCAGGCAAGAGAGAGAACGCAGATCCTGATGGACAGTGCAAATCAGGATGGCTCGATTCTGGTGGGAACAGGAGATCTGTCTGAGCTGGCTCTGGGATGGGCAACCTACAATGGTGACCATATGTCCATGTACGGCGTGAATGCTTCAGTGCCGAAAACTCTGGTGCGTCATCTTGTACGTTATTATGCGGATACCTGCAAAGATGAGAAGCTGACAGAGGTTCTTCTTGATATTCTGGATACACCGGTAAGTCCGGAGCTTCTGCCGCCTAAGGATGGCAAGATCGCACAGAAGACAGAAGATCTGGTGGGACCTTATGAACTTCACGATTTCTATCTGTACTATATGCTTCGTGCAGGATTTGAACCGGAGAAAATTTACAGGCTGGCATGTGAGACTTTTGAAGGAATGTATGATAAGGAGACAATCTTCAAATGGCTGAAAACCTTCTATTGGAGATTTTTTGCACAGCAGTTTAAACGTTCCTGCCTTCCGGATGGCCCGAAGGTGGGAAGCGTTGCGGTTTCACCGAGAGGTGATCTGAGAATGCCAAGTGATGCAAGTGCAGGAGTATGGCTGGAGCAGCTTGAAAATATGGATATTTAGAATCGCATAGCGGAGTGGAGGATTCTAGTCGCGTGATTTTGCATGGCGAAGCGGAGAACGATCAGTTGTTCTCCGCTTTTTTCAGTGCTGTTTCAATTGCATTCAAAAGAATCATGGAAGTATACTTCTGATCTTCGGAATATTGGATGTTTTCCAGCGACTGGGAGGTATAGATCTGGCTGGCCAGTGATTCCAGAGCCGGTTCCATGAGAGGAAACATGGCTGCGGTGCTTTCGCTTAAATTTACCAGACGGATGGAAGTTACCCTGTCAGAGTCAACGGTTACTTCCAGGTCAAAGGTGTTTTCATTCAGGTCGATGGAGGAAGTATAAATTCCCGGTTTGTACAGGCTTTTGGCATCGGCTGAGGCACTTTTTTTCTGACCGGATCCAAACATGAAAAAAAGTACAATAGCAGGATGACAGCAAGAAGAAGGAAAATGCCGGTGTATATAACTTCCTTCATATGTAGGACTATGATTTTTGTTTTTGCACTCATGGTACACGCCTCCTGGATGGTTTTGTATATTCTATTACAGAAGTGCTTAAATTATGATATACTGAAACAACGAATGTGAGTAACCGACAGTAAGGAGAGAAGAATGTCATTACAGTTTATTATCGGCAGTTCCGGTGCCGGAAGTCTTATTTTGCATATGAGAGAGTAATCCGGGAGTCCATGGAACATCCGGAGAGAAATTACTATATTATTGTTCCGGAGCAGTTTACCATGCAGACACAGAAGACGCTGGTGGAAATGCACCCGGGAAAAGGAATCCTGAATATTGACATCCTGAGCTTTGAACGTCTTGCGTACCGTGTATTTGAAGAAACCGGCGGAGATAACAGAAAGGTTCTGGAAGATACGGGAAAAAGCATGGTGCTGCAGAAAATGGTGCAGCAGCACAGAAAGGAACTTGCCTATCTGGGAAGTCAGATGAATAAGCCGGGATATCTGGATGAGGTGAAGTCTCTGGTTTCAGAATTTATGCAGTATGATATCAGAGAAGATAATCTGGCAGAAATGAAAGAGAAGGCCAAAGATCAGCCATTACTTGAAATGAAGCTTAAAGATGTGGGAATCCTTTATCAGTCATTCAGGGAATTCCTGAAGGGGCATTATATGACAGGGGAAGAGGTGATGGATGTCCTGCTTAAACAGCTTCCTTTTTCCGAGAAACTTAAGGGAGCGGAATTTCTCTTTGATGGATTTACCGGATTCACGCCAATTCAGGTCAATGTGCTCAGGGAACTTTTGGTCATTGCTGACCGCATAAGTGTTACTGTGACTATGGACGAACGGGAGGATGCTTTTTCTCCGGGAAAACCTTATCAGCTTTTCTTTATGAGCAAGCAGATGATACGGACACTTGCAGGGCTGAGCAGAGATCTGGAGGATCCGGTGTATCTGAAACCATCCGGACAGTCCCGGTTTGCACAGGCACCTGCCTTACAGTTTCTGGAGAAAAATATCTTCCGCTACAGAAAGGGCGTGTATGCCGAAGAACAGCAGGAGATAAAAATATTTACTGCGCCATCCCCCCTGGAAGAAATGCGGGAGGCTGCCAGAAGGATGTCAGAACTTGTGCGTACCTGCGGATACCGCTATGGTGAGATTGCGGTGATCACAGGAAATCTGGAAGAATATGCAAGACTTGCAGCACAGGTATTTGAGGAGGCAGATATTCCATATTTTATTGACGAGAAGCATTCGATAATGATGAATCCTTTTGTGGAGTATCTGCGCGCTGCCATGGAGATGGCAGTGCAGGGATTTCCTTATGAGAGTGTTTTCCGTTATCTCAGATGCGGGATGTCAGAAGTTACCAGAGAACAGGCTGATAAGCTGGAGAATTACGTGCTGGCGCTGGGAATCCGGGGATATAAGAAATGGTCTGAAAAATGGGTTCGTGTATACAGAGGAATGGAAGCGGAGAAGATACAGGAACTGAATGAGATCAGAGAAATCTTTGCGGAAGAAGTAAGGGAACTTGCACAGGGATTTGGTTCCGGGAAGAAGACAGTGGAAGAGTACTGCCGGATTCTCTATGAGTTTATCCAAAAAAGCAATGTCTGGCAGAAACTGAAACGACAGGAGCGAAAGTTTAAAGAGTCAGGCGATAAAGCAATGGAAAAAGAATATAACCAGATTTATGGAATTGTGATGGACCTGCTGGATAAGATGGTTGAGATTCTTGGCGAAGAAACGGTAAACAGACAGGAGTTCCGACAGCTTCTGGAATCAGGACTTTCTCAGGCAAAAGTAGCGCTGATTCCGCCGAGCATAGATCAGGTAATGGTGGGTGATATGGAACGATCCCGCTTAAAGGAGATTAAGGCGTTGTTCTTTGTTGGCGTGAATGAGGGAAATATCCCAAAGAGCACACAGACAGGCGGAATCTTATCAGAGCTTGACAGGGATTTCTTCCAGGAGCAAGGAGTGGAACTGGCACCGGGGCCTAAAGAACTGATGAATATGCAGAGGTTTTATCTGTATCTGAATATGACGAAACCGGGAGAAAAGCTGATCCTCTCCTATAGTGATACCAATGCAAAAGGAGAAGGCATAAGTCCGGCATATCTGATCGGGAGTATACGCAGTCTGTATCCGAAGCTGGAAATTGAAAATTCTTATTGTTATCCGGAAAATCCGGAAGCTGGGATTGATCTGTTTCTGGAGAAGCTGGTACAGGAGACAGAGAAAGAACATGAGGATATTCTGGAGCAGGCAGATGAGACGGATGCAATGTTTGGAGAGCTTTATAGCTGGTATCTGCGGAATCCGGAATACAGAAGCAGAGTACAGAAGCTGGTACAGTCGGCTTTTGCCGGAAAACCAGAGGACATTATCAGCCAGAGTGTGGCGAAGGCATTATACGGAGAGGTTTCACCTTACAGTGCTACCAGACTGGAACGTTTTGCAGCCTGTGCATTTGCACATTTCCTTCAGTATGGAATGAAACTTACCGAGCGTGTGGAATATGAGTTTAAACCTATGGATATGGGAAATGTTATGCATGAAGCACTGGAAAGCTTTGCAGAAGAAGTGCGAAAAAGAGGCATGAAATGGACAGAGCTGACAGAACAGGAACGGAATGAGATTGCGGACCGGTGTCTGGATAATATTGTGGCAGATTATGGAAACACGGTGCTCAAAAGCAGTGCCAGGAATGAATATATGATCGAGAGAACAAGGAGAATCCTAAGAAGGACGGTATGGGCACTTCAGAAACAGCTGGAACAGGGAGAATTTCAGCCGGAAGGCTTTGAGGTAACCTTCGGGGGAGGACGGATTGACAGAGTAGATATTATGGAAGATCAGAATAAGGTGTATGTGAAGGTGATTGATTATAAAACCGGAAATACATCTTTTGACCTGGTTTATCTGTATCATGGCCTGCAGTTACAGTTAATGATCTATCTGGATGGTGCCTTGCGTGTAGAGCAGAAGAAATATCCGGATAAGGAGATTATTCCTGCGGGAGTTTTTTATTACAATATCAAGGATCCTATGATCCAGGAGAAGATAGATGCGGATGTGGAAGCAGTCAGTGCAGGTCTTATGAAAGAACTGAAGATGAATGGGCTGGTTCAGGCAGATCCGGAGCTTGTGTACAGGATGGACAGCAGTCTTGGCTCCATTCCTGTCGCATTTAATAAGGACGGAAGCTTTCGCAAAAATTCTTCTGTGGCAGACAGAACACAGTTTGCAGTGCTTGGACGGTATGTAAGGACGAAGATTGAGAAGATAAGAAGTTCTATTCTGGAGGGAGATGCAGAGGTTTCTCCCTATGAGCTCGGAAAAAAGAATGCGTGTACTTATTGTCCGTATATGACGGTATGTGGATTTGACCGCAGGCTGTCAGGATATGAATTCCGCAGACTGAAAAACTTCTCTGATGAGGAATTATGGAAAGCATTTGACAGGGAGGCAGAATAAGATGGGCGTACAGTGGACAAAGGAGCAGCAGGAGGTTATAAGGCTGCGGGACAGAAATATTCTGGTCAGTGCGGCAGCGGGTCCGGAAAAACGGCAGTACTGGTAGAACGTATCCTGAGTAAGATCACAGATAAAGAACACCCTGTGGATATTGACAGACTGCTGATCATGACATTTACAAGAGCTGCAGCAGGTGAAATGAAAGAGAGGATCTCGGCAGCTATTGAAAAAGCACTCTGTGAGGATCCCGATAATGAGCATCTGCAGAGACAGACAACCCTGCTTCATACTGCACAGATTACAACGATTGATGGTTTCTGTGCCTATATTATCCGGAATTACTTTCATCTGATCGGACTGGATCCGGGATATCGGACGGCAGATGAGGGGGAACTGAAGCTTCTGCGGGGAGATGTTGTGAAAGCACTGCTTGAAGAATATTATGCCAAAAAAGATGAAAAGTTTCAGAAATTCGTGGAATGCTTTGCAACAGGAAAGTCAGATGAAAATCTGGGAAACCTGATACAGAAATTATATGAAATGGCTATGAGCAATCCTTTTCCGCAGGAATGGCTGTCCGGGTGTATGGATGATTACAGGATTGATTCCCTGGAAGAGTTAAGAGAGACTGAGTGGATGAGGATGCTCTGGGATGCAGTGAAGGATGAACTGCAGGAATCGAAGCTTCTGGTGCAGGAGGCTCGAAGAATCTGCTCAGAGCCGGATGGTCCGTATCTGTATGATGAGGCACTGAGCAGTGATCTGCTTCTTATAAGGAGTCTGCAGGAGCTGGCAGAGAAAAGAGATTATAATGGTACTGCAGAAATCCTTATGAAACCCTCATTTGCCCGGCTGAGCACAAAGAAGGCTGCGGATGTAGATGAACAGAAGAAACAGAGCGTGAAAGATCTCCGGGATGAGGAAAAGGGGATTCTGAAGGAACTGGGGCAGCGATATTTCCAGAGTACAGAGAAGGAACTTCTGGAAGTAATCAGATATATCAGAGGTCCAATAGAGATGTTAGTCGAGCTGACTGCAAGATTTAAAGAGCAGTTCGGAGAGGCAAAGAGAGAAAAGAATATTCTGGATTTTACGGATATGGAACATTTTGCCCTGCAGATACTGATGACGAAAGAAGGGGAAGAAATCCATATGTCTCAGGCTGCAAGAGAGCTCTCCGCAAAGTATGATGAAGTCCTGGTGGATGAATATCAGGACAGTAACTTAGTGCAGGAGCTTCTGACAACAGCAGTATCCGGGTGGATCAACCAGAAGAAAAATATCTTCATGGTAGGAGATGTAAAGCAGAGTATCTATCGTTTCCGTCTGGCAAGGCCGGAGCTTTTCATGGAAAAATATAAAAGTTTATTCCACAGAAGAAGCACAGGAGCAGAGAATTGACCTGCACAAAAATTTCCGGAGCAGGGAACAGGTTCTGGAGAGTGTAAACTTTATTTTCCGACAGATCATGGGGGAAGACCTGGGAGGGATTACCTATGACAAAGATGCAGCCCTTTATCCCGGAGCTTCTTTTCCGGAAGGAGAGTCAGAGGAATTTGTAAAGACAGAGGTTCTTCTGGTCGAGAGAGACGGAGAAGAACTGTCTGATGTACAGGACTATGAAGACCCAGGTGTATCGGGAAGCCGCAAAGAAATGGAAAATCAGACCGGACAGGAACTGGAAGCGCTGGCCATTGCACAGAGAATTAAAGAAATTGTGGGAAAAGAACAGATCGTAGATAAAGAGACGAAGGAATACCGGCCTGTGGAATACGGGGATATTGTAATCCTGCTGCGCACTGCCTATGGATGGGCAGAAACCTTCAGGGAAGTGCTGGCGTCTCAGGGAATCCCTGTATATTGTACATCAAGAACCGGATATTTCTCTGCAACCGAGATTGTGACTGTATTGAATTATCTGAAGGTGTGTGACAATCCGCTGCAGGATATTCCGCTTATGGGAGTGCTTCGTTCACCGATCGTCGGATGCACTTCACAGGAACTGGCAGAGCTTAGAATACAGTATCCTGATGGTCTGCTCTATGAGAGTGTTTTGGCATATGCAGGAGAAAATGAAATCCCCGAAAAAGAACTGGATCCGGATAAACTGAAATCTGAATTGTTAAACAGTAATCTGCGAACAGATGAAAAGAACTCTCTGAATATTTAAATTAAAAGGATTTCTGAGTCTCCTTGAAAAGGTAAGAAATATGGCTGCATATACGCCGGTCCACGAATTGATCCTTTATGTGCTGAAAGAAACCGGGTATGGAGATTATGCAAGGGCACTTCCGGGAGGGGAGCAGCGTTTTGCAAATCTTACCATGCTTGTGGAGAAAGCTATGGACTATGAGAAGACAAGCTACAGGGGTCTGTTTAACTTTGTTCGTTATATCGAACAGCTACAGGCATATCAGGTGGACTATGGAGAAGTCAATCTGACAGGAGCGGGCAATACCGCAGTGGAGATTATGACGATCCACAAGAGTAAGGGACTTGAATTTCCGGTAGTATTTGTGGCCGGTATGGGAAAACAGTTTAATTTTCAGGATATGAATGCAGGTCTTTTGCTTCATCCGGAACTGGGAATAGGGGCTGATGCTATCATACCGGAGAAACGGGTGATCGCATCTTCGCTGAATAAGCAGGTGATCAGAAGACAGCTTCTGAAGGAGAGTCTGGGAGAGGAACTGAGGGTACTTTACGTTGCCATGACAAGAGCAAAAGAGAAACTGATCCTTACAGGAACAGTCGGAAAGCTGGAAAAGCAGATGCTGTCGCTGTCGCGTTTTCTGGATGAGGAAGAAGAACTGCTCCCACTGGGAACCAGAATGAAAGCAAAGAATTACTGGGCTTTTGTACTGCCTGCGCTGGTGCGGCATCGGGCAATGAGTGAACTTTTGTGGGAATATGGAATCCTCATGAAGAAACAGCCGGGGATTTACGATGATATCTCTGAGTTTGTGATAAAAAAGATCACTGTCCGTCAGATGACAGAAAAAGCAGTTCTCATCCAGGCAGGAAACCAGATGCAGGAGGAATATCTGAAGAACTGGGATGAAAATAAAGTGTATGATGAGACTGTGAAGGAAGAGATAGAGAAGAGATTTTCCTTTGTATATCCGTATAAATATCTGGAAGATATTCCGGTTAAAGTCAGTGTTTCGGATCTGAAAAAGAGAAGCTGGCATGATGAAAGTGAACTGGAAGAGAATATCAGTGTGTCTGCCGAAGAGCAGGAGGAAGAACAGGAAGCCCCGGTTCCCGCATTTATGGCAGAGAAGCAGGAAGAGTATAAGGGGGCTGCCAGAGGTACTGCTTACCACAGAGTAATGGAATGTCTGGATTATGCAGAAACAGATACAGAGGAACAGCTTCGGGCTCAGTTAAAGAGACTTCTGGAGAGCCGGAAAATGACAGAGCAGGAAGCAGAATGTATCCGGATCCGGGATATCAGGAGGTTTGTGGAGTCCGGGCTGGGGCAGAGGATGAAGAAGGCTGCCATGAAAAAACATCTTTACAGAGAACAGCCTTTTGTGATCCAGAGAAATGCTTCTATGCTCGATGATGGTTGGAAGAACGAAACAGTGCTGGTGCAGGGAATTATAGATGCCTATTTTATGGAAGAGGAAGAGATTGTTCTTGTGGACTATAAAACGGATAGAGTGAGGAGAGGACAGGAACAGAAGCTGATCGATCTGTATCATGTGCAGCTTGAGGATTATGCCGGGCATTGGAGCGGATGACGGGGAAAAGAGTGAAGGAAAAGATCATTTATTCGTTTACATTGCAGAAAGAGATATTGCTGTAAGCGGAATAAAATTATTATTGTGAAATTCAAATATCCGGCAGGGATAAGCGCGTGTTATACGCGCCACCCTGCCGGATATTTGTTTTTCAGGATCTGGTTGACCAGTTTACCGAAGCCAATGGGATATCCATCTGCACAGAGGAGATGCCAGCCTTTTTTGTGAGCTGCTTCTTCGGGTTCGATATTTAAGGTTTCGCCCTTTAAATATCTGGTGATCCTTTCGTCAGAAGCGGAGAGAGAGATGACTGCTTCTGCTTCATTTTTGCGGATCGCCAGTGCAAGTGGCTGAGACGGCTCGAAGCGGTTTTTCTTCAGGTCACCGAGATAGAGACCGTTTCTTAAGAAGGTGATGCCGCGGAAGTTGTGGGCAACCGGGGGAAGATAGTAGGCTTTATCACCGCGGATTTCCACACGTTCCCAGTCAAATGGCTGACCGCAGAGGTTTTCAGACCGATTTCGTTCAGAAATTCCTCAATCAGTGGAAATGCGTTTTTGTCCGGTTTTGTGTGAGGACGGGAGCTTTCCTTGATTGTCTGTCCTTTTTTATGGAAGAGCGCAAGGAAGTGTCCCTCTCCGTTCATTTTGTGTGGGAAAATCCGGATGCATTTGATAAGTTCAGGATTTCCGTTTCCCCATTCAGGAACTCCATGGGAGAAGCCTTCATAATCTTCCATTTCTGCCAGTTCCATGTCAGGACGGTTTTCCAGAAGCCAGGAAACAGTTTGTTCGTCTTCTGCAGGCGCGAATGTGCATGTAGAGTAAAGCATCAGTCCGCCGGGACGGAGCATATCGGCTGCCTGGAGGATAAGCTCTTTCTGGATTTCGGAAAGCTCCATGGATTTTTCGGGAGTCCAGTCTTTGGCAAGTGCTTCTTCTTTACGGAACATTCCTTCTCCGGAGCATGGAGCATCCAGGATGATCTTGTCGAAGAATTCGGGGAATGCTTTGGTTAACTTTGCAGGTGTTTCGTTTGCTACGAAGACATTTGGGATGCCGAAGAGTTCCAGGTTGCGAAGGAGGGCTCTGGCGCGGGAAGTGCTGATATCGTTTGCTACCAGAAGTCCCTGTCCCTGAAGTGCTGCGCCTGCTGCAGTTGCCTTGCCGCCCGGGGCTGCGCAGAGATCCAGGACTCTGTCACCCGGCTCGATGGGGATGCGGGAGGCTGGGGTCATGGCGCTGGGTTCCTGAAGGTAGTAGAGGCCGGCCTGGTAGTATGGGCATCTGGAAGGACGGATGTCTTCATCGTAGAAGTAGCCGTTTTTGATCCATGGGATCTGACGGGTTGGAAATGGAGACAGGTTTTCGAAGTCTTCGCAGGTGATCTTGGAGGTGTTTATGCGCAGGCCGTAGGTTCGGGGAGCGCTGAAGCTAGAGAGGAATGCGGGGTATTCGTTACCGAGCATTTCTTTCATTCGGGTGAGGAATGCGGGGTGGAGGTGTGTTGTATTTTCGTTCATAATGGGTTGGGTTCCTTTGCTGTAGTTTTGATTGGTGGGTGGGGGACGCGCAGGAAAATATATCTGTCTGAGTGCGGTTTCGGCATCTAAGATCTTCTAAGTCGTAAAATCTGCTAAAAGCATGGAGAAAAATGCAAAACTCGCTCCGCTGCAGGCTTCGCTCAGACAGGTTGCGATTTTTCTCCATAACGCAGATTTCTACCGGCTAAGAAGATCTAAGATGCCTGCAAATGCACTCAGACAGATATATTTTCCTGCGCTGTTTACTGAAAATAACTGTAGTATAACGTGAGGTTTATGGAATATTAAGTTTTTGAAATACTATAGCAATTTAATAAAATAATGCAATCAAGACAGTTCAGCAGGACTTCATTCTATGATGGACTGGATTGTTTGCAGTAATTTATGAAATAAGAAATTGATATATGGCAATGCTTTTAAATGCATTATTTATGAGGATCGCTATAGTGAACCGGAAGACGTTAAGGAGGTATTTTCAGTAAAGGTATCAATATGATTATAAAGTATAAATGATTTTTGCTAAATAGTATTGACAAAATCATATTATACATCATATAATATCGTTAACAAAACAATATTGATGTTCTGTATAGTATGTGAACAGGATGGAATAAATGTATCAGATGTGAAATGGCGTTTACCTTTGGTATAGTCTGGAGCATTTTTCAGACACGCTCTAAGGCTGGATTGCAGAGATGATGCTGTCTGTACAGAACATAATTGAAACGAGGGAGTGAGCATATGGTTTTTAATACGGGTGCTGCGCTTCTGGATGCGGTTGTTCTGGCGGTTGTTTCTAAGGAGAAGGAAGGGACTTACGGTATAAGATCACGCAGGATGTGCGTGGAGTTCTGGATGTTTCGGAGTCTACTTTGTATCCGGTGCTCAGGAGGCTGCAGAAGGATGATTGTCTGGAGGTTTACGATATGGCGTATGCAGGACGTAACCGGCGTTATTATAAGCTGACGGACAGAGGTGCTGCGCAGCTGGAGTTTTATAAAGCTGAATGGAAAATTTATGCATCCAAGATAAGCGGGATGTTTGAGGGAGGAATAGGATGATGGACAGGGCGCAGTTTATGCAGGAGCTGGAGAAGCTGCTTGCTGATATTTCCGAGACAGAGAGGCAGGATGCCCTTGATTTTTATAATAGTTATTTCGATGATGCAGGAGCTGAGAATGAAGCTTCGGTGCTCAGGGAACTTGGAAGTCCCAAGAAGGTTGCAGCGATTATCAAGGCGGATCTGAAAGGTTCGGCAGGAGGCTATGAGTATGGAGAATATACGGAGCATGGCTATGAGGATGCCCGGACTAAAGAGAGAGGACAGATGCCTGAGAGATATGGAGAAGAGTCGGGAACAGGGAAGCGTTTTTTCAGAAAGGGGAATCAGGCGGTGCTGATCCTTGCGGTGATCCTGCTGGTTTTTATTTCTCCTTTTGTTAAGGGGGCTGTTGGTGGGATTCTGACATTTGCAGTTGGAATCTTACTGCTTCCGTTCTGGCTGATCGTTGGATTGGGCATAGGTGCTGTGGTTTTACTGGTTGGCGGAATCGCAGCTGTTGTGGCTGGAGCAGGGCTTTTGGCTGTAATGACCGGAACCGGGATCCTGACGATAGGAATTGGATGTCTGATGATTGCTCTGGCAATCCTTATGATATTAGGACTGATCAGCATTGCAGTACGCATTGTGCCGAAATGGTTTCGGAAGATTACTGACTTTTTTAACAGGTTGCTTTACAGAAAGAGAAAGGAGGCGGTTAAATGAAGAAGTTTACAAAAGGAATGTTGATCGCAGCGGGGATTTTTGGTGCTGTGGGAATCGGGCTGACAGCTGCCGGTGGTGTTATGGGAGCCAGTATGTCGGAACTGACAGGGGTGGAAAGTCTGAAAAGGGTGCTTCTGGTGGCAGACGGGGATTATGATTATGATGACAGCGATGATTATGATGACGATTATGATTATGATGACAGCGATGACTATGACAGCGATGATTATGACGACAGCGACGACTGTGACGACAGTGAGGATTATGCCCGCGCTGTTGATGAGAATGAGGAAGATGGCACTGTATATCAGTTGAAGTATCAGCCCACAAAGCTGGATATAGAGCTGAAGTACGATGATCTGATTCTGGAAGAGGGCGACAGTTTCTGTGTCAGAGTTTATGATGACAGTGGGAAGAATGTGACAGTGAAGGAGAGTTCGGATACTCTTAAGGTCAGAAGCACGAAAAAACTGTCTAAAAACAGAAAGGTGTGTATCTCCTATCCGGAAGATGTTAAGCTTCAGGAGCTGGAGATTGAGATGGGGGCAGGTACTGTTTATCTGAACAGAGATATTGAGACAGAGAAGCTGAGTGTGGAGATGGGAGCCGGGGAATTTGAAAGTAAGAATCCGGTGACTGCAAGGGAGGCAGATCTGGAAATCGGAACCGGAAGTATGACATTTGCAGATCTGAGCGCCAGGAAGACAGATGGAGAATGTGGTCTGGGTGAACTGGATTTGACACTGACCGGTACGCAGGAGGATTATAATTATGATCTGGAATGTGGAGTGGGAAATCTGGATGTAGGTTCTGATTCCTACAGTGGACTTGGACGGGAGAAAACCATTTCCAATAAAGGCGCAGACAGGAAACTGGATCTGGAGTGCGGTATGGGAAATATATCAGTAGATTTCTCCGGGAAAGAGCACAGAGATTTGCAGATATCCTGAAGAGTATATACTCTGACGTGCAGAAATAAAAGTAGTATTTAACCGAATCAGGAAGTCATTCGGTGTAGAGTAGGTAGCGAAGCGGATGATTTTATCTGCTCGACTAATCTGGGTTTAAGGAGGAAATGGAACATGGGTGACAAACGTTTATACAAATCATCAGAAAACAGTATGCTTTGCGGTGTATGTGGAGGAATCGCAGAATATTTTGATATTGACCCTACGCTGGTGCGTCTGGCATGGGTGATCCTTACCTGCTTTGGCGGTGCGGGAATCTGGGCATATATCATTGCGGCAATTATTATTCCCAAAAGATAACAGAATCTCAGGATCCAATCTGTAATGGACAGAAGTTTAACCGAATCAGGCAGGCAGCGAAGCGGATTGCGAATATCCGTTTGAATGAAATACAGTATAAAAATTAAGAAAACAGCCCATACTCCAAAGAAAAGGAGTGTGGGCTGTTTTGGATAAAGAGAAGGAAATAAAAGCTTATCTTGATGGAGAATTATTGCCGGAGGTCAGAATGAAGTATGAAATTGCAGAGGAAATGGGACTGCTGGACAGGGTATTGAGTGATGGATGGAAAAGTCTGTCTGCGAAAGAGACTGGAAGGATCGGAGGGTTGATGACGAAACGAAAAAAAGAGAAACTGAAAAAATAAATGAATGATATGGGATAAACATATAACGGAATAAACTTGTTCTCCGGGCGATGATGCTGTAAAATTAGAGTAAGTAGCGAAGTGGATAATTTTATCTGCTATAAATATGGGAGGACAATAAAATGAAGTTAGGTATTCTGGGAGCAGGAGGCATTGCCTCTACTATGGCGAAAACAGTGGCAGAAATGAAAGGTGTGGAGGTGTATGCGGTTGCTGCCCGTGATCTGGAACGTGCCCGGGTATTTGCACAGAAATATGAAGTAAAAAAAGCATATGGATCCTATGAGGAAATGCTGGCAGATGATGAGGTTGAACTGGTTTATATCGCAACCCCTCATTCACACCATTATCTGCATGCAAAGATGTGTCTGGAAGCGGGAAAACATGTACTTTGCGAAAAGGCATTTACTGTAAATGCAGAGCAGGCACAGAAATTATTTGATCTTGCAAAAGAGAAAAAGCTTCTGATCACAGAAGCAATCTGGACAAGATATATGCCGTCCAGAAAGATGATCAACGATATTATTGAAAGCGGCGTGATCGGCGAAGTTACGGCAGTTACGGCGAATCTCAGCTATACAGTAAGTCATGTGGAACGTATCCGTAAACCGGAGCTTGCAGGAGGTGCTCTTCTGGATGTAGGCGTATATCCAATCAATTTTGCTTCCATGGTGCTTGGCGATAAGGTAAAGGATGTAAAGGCTACTGCAATCTTTCAGAATGGAGTGGATATTCTGGACAGCATTGCCATGGTGTTTGAGGGAGACTGCATGGCAACCCTTCAGTGTGGAGCAAGGGAAATCTCAGACAGAATGGGAAGTATTTTCGGAACCAGAGGATATATGCAGGTGCAGAATATCAATAATCCGGAAAAGATTACAGTGTTTGATACCGAACATAAAGAAGTGGCTTCTTATGTTGTGCCGGAACAGATCTCAGGATATGAATATGAGGTAGAATCTTGCATGAAAGCAATCCAGGAAGGAAAACTGGAGTGTCCGGAAATGCTCATGCAGAGACAATAAGGATTATGAAAATCATGGACGATATCCGTAAATCCTGGAATTATGAGATTCCCTGTATCGAATAAAAAGTGTGGAATAATCTTATAAAAAAAGACCAGTAATGTTTTTGATATATACCCGAAACGTTACTGGTTTTTCTTTTCTGCTATAATGGAAATGTAACAAAAAATCTATTGTGTCTTGATTTTACCAGATAAATTTATAAAGAGGATTTTATCATTATCTGTCGTGTATCATTGCTTGTTCGTGGGGTAAAAATCATTTATAGCTTTTTTGAATAAACCACCTGCTTTTATTGTATTTTTGAATTTTTGATTATTAATGGGAAAGGGTATAATAGAAGTTACAGTAAACAGAATGGATAAAAATACCAAAAAAGTAGGTGAGAAAAGTTGTATTATGTTGGAATTGATATTGGTTCGACGGCTTCGGAGATTGCTTCAAGGCTTCTGGATGAGGGGATTGATGTAATGAGTGAAGGGGTTCGTGTAGCTGCTACAGGATATGGGCGCGTAGCTGTGGATTATGCAGATTTTGTGATTACGGAGATTACCTGTCATGGAAGAGGTGGCAGAGAACTGGCGGGAAATGAATGTGCAATTATTGATGTGGGTGGTCAGGATACGAAAGTAATCCTGGTAGATCAGGGAATGATCCAGGATTTTCTTATGAATGATAAATGTTCTGCCGGAACCGGGAAGTTTCTGGAGATTATGGCGAATCGACTGGGAGTTACCATTGCGGAACTGTTTGACCTGGCAGAACAGATGAAATCAGAAACTGAAAAATGGAAAAAATATAAATTAATTGTAGAAATCAAAAAGACATAACGACTGACGAAGGAATGAATAGGATTCTTAAAGGAATTAAATTGATAAGATATGGAATATTTTTTGGAAGAAACAGATTAATTTAAATTTGCATTTTGGTTCGGGGTCATTAGAATACTTTTAATGCCAGAAATACAGGATCTTTTATAGTTAGTGATATATTATGATAATAGCTGAATATTATTGATTGGAGGAGATTCTATGAAGTCAAAGAAAGTAAAGAAAATATTGTTGATTGCTTTAACGTGTGCAGCAGTTCTACATCTGTCTCAGCAGAAGCTGCTATGAAATCGCAGATAACCGTTGAAAGTAAAAATAAGTATGAACAGTTGAAAATTTCAGAGAGCCGTGTGTATGGAGAATACCCAACTGGAGATTATAAGAAGATAACACTTCTTCCTTCGGTTTCTAAAGTAGAAAAATTTTGTTTTGAAGATAATTTGAATATAGAAGAAGTAGAGTGGATAGCTTCAGTAGATACTGTTCCAGTTTTTGCCTTTAGCACATGTCCAAAGCTTAAAAGGGTAATACTTTCTGATAATGTGAAAAAAATTGGACAAAGTGCATTTATATACTGCGGTGAACTGACGAGTGTTAAACTTCCCCAAAATCTTCAAAGTATAGATTTTTTTGCATTTGCTGACTGTCGAAAACTGAAAACGTTATATATACCTGAAACAGTTACTGAGATAGGTGCTGAGGCGTTCATAAATTGTGATTCTCTAACAGTTCATGGAAAGAAAAATTCATATGCATACTATTACTGTAAGATGAATGGTATTCCTTTTGTAAGTGAGGGAACTGCTTCAAAACCAGAAACAAATCGTCCGTATATAAAATCTGTTGATTCAGATATAGTAAACAAACAAATCTATGTTACAATTGATTTGAGCGGAAAAGTAAAGAATGCAGATGGATATCAATATCAAATATATGATGGTACTAAGGTATTAGCTAATAAAAATTCTGCAAACACAACCTGTATATTAAAAAAAGTGCCGACTATGGGATTTGCCAGAGTCCGTTCTTATACTGTTCAAAATGGTAAAAAAAGTTATAGCAGGTGGTCTAATGAAATGCGTATGCCTCCTGTTAAACTAAATAAAGATAATATAAAATTAAATAAAAATTACCGGGAAAAAGAAAACAGTAACCGCACAGTTTGGAAATTTAAAATACAGTGATGGGTTTGATTGCGTACTTAAGAATGCAGATTCAGGAGAAAATATTGTATTAAAAAAATACAAAAGAAAAATACAGTTACTTTTAAAAATATAAAACCGGGAGTTTACTATTTGAAAGCGCATGCATATACGTTGTTGAATGGTATTAAACAGTTTGGCGTATGGTCAGATAATAAAAAAGTTGTTGTTAAATAGAAAATTGGAATTATAAAAAGCAGGCGAAAAACTGCCTGCTTTTATAATGGAAATTTATGCTGTTATTGATGTAGCGAAATCAAGCTGTAATAAATTCAAGCGTATTATACTGAAAGAAGCCGTCAGTGGATGCTAAACCACTGGTGTGGGTAGCATCTTTGACATTGGCATTGCACACAGCGATTAATTTATTATTTTGATCCAGAGCCACTGATTCCAGTTCAAAACTGTTATATGTGCGGCCCTGAGCATCTTTAGCAGGAATATCTGTAACAAATCCAAAATCTGGGTATAAAAGTTTGCTATCATCAAGTTTTTTCAGATTATAATGAAGCAAAGTGGAGACTGTGAGAAAAAGTCTGTAAATAAGATTCTTCTATGATATGCAAGGGTGGCAAGCCTGAAAATCAGGCTTCTCACCCTTGTTTTATATATAACAGTTGTTAAATGGCATGTCAAGAGCAGGCGGTTTTCCGCCCGTCTTATTCGCCCGTTTATTCGTTACTCTGGGAGCGTCCTTCGTACATAATACTCAGTTCACCATACACCTGTGCCCAGTTGCGGATCGTACTGGTCCATTTCTTTGTAGCTTCAAATGTGGCAAGATATAGTGCCTTTAATAGAGCTGTATCGCTTGGAAATACGCTTCTCTGGCGATTCAGTTTCCGGTAGGTAGAATTCAGGGATTCAATAGCATTTGTAGTATAAATCACCGTTCTGACCGTCGTTGAAAATTTAAAGATCGGCGAGATTGCGTCCCAGTTATCCTTCCAGCGCTTCATGGAATTCGGATATTTCGGTGTCCATTTTTCTGTTACACGCTCTAAGGCTGCCAGAGCTTTCTTTTCATCTGTGGCCTGATAAATGGTTTTCAGATCCGTAGCGAAGGCTTTTCTGTCTTTATCCGGGACATATTTCAATGTGTTTCTTACCTGGTGTACAATACAGCGCTGGTATTCCGTCTTTGGAAAAGCTGCTGCGATCGCTTCTTTGATTCCGGTTAAACCATCGGCACAGATGATTAATACATCTTTGACACCACGATTTTTCAGTTCATTCATAACGGAAAGCCAGTATTTTGCGCTTTCGTTATCGCCAACACTGATGGTTAAAACTTCTTTTTTCCCTTCCGTGTTGATTCCCAGAATCACGTAAGCAGCAAGCTTTCGGATCACGCCATTATCCCTTACAGAATAATGGATTGCATCAATGTAGAGAATGGGATAGACCTCGTCCAGTGGCCGGTTCTGCCAGTCTTCGATCTGTGGCAGGATCTTATCAGTCACATCAGAAATAAAGCTTTCAGAAGTTTCAAAGCCATAAATATCTTCGATGGTTTCGGAAATCTGCCGGGTAGTCATTCCTTTGGCATACATGGAAATGATCTTCTGATCAATATCGGAAATATCTTTCTGACGTTTTTTCACAACCTGTGGTTCAAACGTTGATTTGCGATCCTGTGGCACTTCGATTTCCATCGAGCCATACCGGCTGTTGACCTGTTTCCGCTTATAACCATTGCGATAATCATCATTATCTGAGCGTTCGGATTTTTCGTAACCAAGATGATCATCCATTTCAGCTTCCATCATTTCCTTAATGGTGCCGCCTAAAAGATCCTTGAGCGCATCCTGAATGTCTTCTGCAGACTGGATATCGTACTCTTCCAGGAGCTGATGGATGATGTTTCGTTTTCCTTCTGTCATTTGTACACGATGTACAGGTTTCTTTTGTCTTGCCATAATAAAAGGCCCTCCTAATGATATTTATTGTATCATAGAAGAACCTTATAAACATTATTTTACAGAAAAAGTTTCATACTCTCGCAAAGTGTTTTTTGTTGTGATTTTAGTCGTTACTCCACTTACATTATGTGGATTACTGGTTCCGACAAAAAGCCCTAATTTATTGTGATAAAAATATCCTGAGATGTAGGCTGACCGGCATTTATCAGTGTGCAAAGATAAGTGGCTTTTACATTTTTTTCATTTTCAAATGCACATTTATAGAGTTTTAATGTTCCGTCAACAACGGACAATAATAAAGCTGTATTTGCCTCATAAAAATAATTAATTGCTTTAAGAGCAAATGATTTATCGTTATCGTTGGGAGTTACTGTATATGTTATTTCCTCATCCTCTTTGTTACTGCTGATAGCAACCACTTTGTTATTTCCTGCGACAACAAAGAATTTTCCGTTAAAACAGCTCATACCGTTGGCATGACCTAATAAACCGTCAGTGAATGTTTTAAAGTGAGATACACCTGCGCTTGTATTCATATAATTTTTACAGTAGCCAAGAACAGCGACTTTATCTTGACTTTGTTTTATAAAATATGGAGTATTGTTTCCGTTAAAGGATACACATCCCAGATTGGTTGTTTCATAGTTGGGATCTACTTTGGTAGGCACACGGGCTCCTGCTCTAAAACCGCATGCAAAAGTATAGGTTTTACCGGAGTAGGTAATGCCTTCCAGTACAGAGAATTTATCTTCTGCGGTTCCATCGGATGTTATAACATTGGATGCAAGCACAAGGTGATTGGCTTTCATACAGATTGATTCAAGGTTGTACTGTTTATATTCACCTGTTTTATTTACATTGATGACCGCACATGGAGTGTATTTTTTACCTTTATCATCAGTAAGATGATAATCAACTACCAGAATACGGTTCTGAAGTGTTGAAAAAGTGTTATTTGTCAGGATAAATAATCCAAATGAAGTGTGATAGTAGATATCCTGGAGCTGTGTGGTATAACCAAAGCCTGAGTTAGTAACTGTGAATGTACTTGCTGCTTTAGCAGCCTTCCAGTCTACAACACTGAAGGTTAATGTCCCAGCATTGCTCTTGTCAGCGTAATGCATAATGATAAATTTCTCGTTAGTTCCGTCAGCAGCAGTGATACCTAATGCGCCTTTTGGACAAATTTCATTGATACTGTACGTACCGAGCTGATTGCCTTTGGTATCCAGTTTTACGATGGTTGTAGAACCGCCGTAACCTTTATGGTCTTCTGCAAGCATATACAGATAATTTCCAATTTTGGTAAGTCCCAGAGCGAACCAGTTCAGATCTTTTTTTACGGCAGTTGCTTTTGTTGCCATGTAGTCAGTCGTTTTGAGTAATGTAGTTTTAAGACCGGTTGTCTTTACGCAATACATATCTGACCCCACAATTGCAATTCCCGCTACGTTTGTTGCACCTTCATCGGGAATTAGTGCATGGTCTACGGGTGTAGCTGAAATGGTTAAAGTTGTTCCATTGAATGTTCCTGGCATAATTTTTTTTGCCTCCTTTAAATTTTGAATTTGCAAATTCACTTTGTAAAGAGACGTTTTTTCATTGATTGTAAACCGGAAATAAAAATAAATACAGACAGGAATTATTGTTTCAGAATGATAAAAGATATAGTACTTTATAAACGG
>ENA-OQIG01000412-OQIG01000412.1-human-gut-metagenome-genome-assembly--contig:-NODE-412-length-25088-cov-3.200433_pt1 | contig 25088 bp, 21 predicted proteins | sample MGYA00242576_ERZ504741 | MGnify/ENA primary metagenome ERZ504741 (study PRJEB26092, sample SAMD00036436) | human gut metagenome | host: Homo sapiens | study: EMG produced TPA metagenomics assembly of... | reverse complement strand
ATTTCCCGTATGGAATGTAACCCGTACAAGCTGAAATTAGAGAGTGTGGAACAATGGGAAACAGATATTGTCTGGCTCCGCTATAAATAAAATAATACGGCTATGAAGTTACAAGCAATCGCCATATTGACGTTCCTGATCTTTGAGAATGTCATGGCACAAGAAACGACAACAACAAAATATATAAATTCAACCGATATGGAAGCATTGAAATTGACGCAGGAATGGGATAAGACCTTTCCGCAGAGTGATAAGGTGGAACATACGAAAATCACGTTTCACAACCGTTACGGCATTACGCTTGCCGCAGACCTTTACAAGCCGAAAAATACGCAAGGACGTCTGGCAGCCATTGCCGTCAGTGGCCCTTACGGTGCGGTGAAAGAACAAGTGTCAGGCCGTTATGCCCAGACACTTGCCGAACGAGGCTTTCTGACCATTGCTTTCGATCCCTCCTATTACGGCGAAAGTGGTGGTACACCTCGCTATCTTACGTCACCCGAAATCAGTACGGAGGATTTCAGCGCGGCAGTCGATTATCTGACATCCCGTGCGGATGTCGATCCGGAACGTATCGGAATCTTAGGCATCTGCGGTTGGGGCGGGTTTGCACTTAATGCTGCGGCCAATGACCCTCGTATCAAAGCGACGGTAACATCCACTATGTATGATATGAGCCGGGTAAATGCCAACGGGTATTTCGACGCCATGAGCTCCGATGACCGTTACAAATTGCGCGAACAACTCAACGCACAGCGTACTGAGGATTATCGTGATGACAGCTATGTACGCGATGGTGGCGTACTTGACCCCGTAACGGACGATACTCCGCAATTCGTCAAGGAGTATCACGACTACTACAAGACGGAACGAGGCTACCATCGCCGTTCACCGAACTCCAACGAGGGAATCACGAAAACCAGCGTATTGTCATTCATCAATATGCCACTGCTCACCTATATCAGCGAAATCCGCAGTGCCGTGTTGATGATTCATGGAGAAAAAGCTCATTCCCGCTATTTCAGCGAGGATGCCTACAAACGGCTGACGGGTAGTAACAAGGAACTGTTGATTATACCCGGAGCCAACCATGTCGATTTATACGATAATCTCAACGTGATTCCGTTCGACAAGATAGATGCTTTCTTTAAGAATGCCTTAAAGGAGAAATAGGCTTTAAATTTTTAGTAAAATTTGGTAGGAATTTTCTCCACTCATGCTTGTGAGAATCCGGTAAAAGAAAGAATCAATGAATAAGGAAATAGACATAAAAGACATGGCACCCGTGAAGGCCTCGGAACGCCATGTCATCCTCGATGCTCTAAGAGGATTTGCATTGCTGGGAATCTGCTTTGCCAACTTTCCGGAATTCTCGCTTTACACTTTTCAAAAACCGGAAATTACGGAGCTATGCCTACGGCGGAAATAGACAAGATAGTCCGCTTTCCTCAATACCTTTTCGTGGACGGTAAGTTCTACACCATATTCTCGCTGCTGTTCGGTATCGGATTCTCAATCATAATCAGCAACGCGGTTAAAAAGGGAACGGACGGATTCCGTATTTTTTACCGGCGGATGATTGTTCTGGCCGCCATTGGTTTTCTGCATCTGATGTTTATCTGGAGTGGGGACATCTTGTTGTTGTATGCCTTATTGGGCATGTTGCTCCCTCTTTTCCGGCATGTTTCGGACAGAGTGTTGCTGGGGACTTCCGCTGTCTTATTGCTACTTCCTATTCTGATTGATTGGTTGGCCGGTACATTCGGAGTGTCCCGGTCGGCTCCCGCAGTGCGAATGCAACAGCACTATTGCAATTTATATGGTATAACGGAATATAACTTCGGAATCTGGCTACGCGACGCGGAAAACTACGGAGGGGTCTTTCAATTCCTGGTACAAGGTGCATGGGTGCGCTTGCAGGAATTTATCGACGGCAATCGCTATTTTAAGGTATTGGGATTGTTCTTATTGGGCTTCTACATCGGACGAAAGCAAATATACGCCGATCTTGAGGCCAATCGGGTACTACTGAAAAAAACGGTGACATACGGTTTTCTGCTGGGACTTCCCCTATCCGTTCTCTATGCCTGGAGTGCGGTAAACGGGCATCCTTTCGGAACGACTGCACACACCGCCATCTATACGGCAAGTGTCTATCCTTTAGGTTTTGCATACGTTTCTGCTATCTGTCTCCTGTATCTGCATGGTAGAGAGTGGTGCTTGTGGCGCTGTCTTGCCGCTCCGGGGAGAATGGCACTGACTAATTACGTGGGACAGTCGGTATGGGGCATGGTTCTCTTCTACGGTATCGGCTTCGGACTGGGGGCCGGCATTGGATTGACAGGAACAGAATCCATAGCTTTCTACGTCTTTCTTGTCCAGATGGCATTCAGTGTCCTATGGCTCTCCTATTTCCGCTTTGGGCCTCTGGAATGGGGCTGGCGGATGCTGACTTATGGGAAGTGGTTAAAAATAAGGAAATAAAGTAATTCAATAATAATCTCACTCTAAAAAGATAATAGTATGGATAAAAGGAAATTAGGACAGCTGGAAGTATCTCCGATAGGAATGGGATGTATGGGATTCAGCCACGGTTACGGGCAAGTGCCACCCGAAGCGTATGCCATAGAAGCCATCCGCGGGGCATACGACTACGGCTGCACGCATTTCGATACGGCGGAAGCTATGGCAAAGAACAATTCTACGCCGGACATAACGAGGAATTGGTGGGTAAGGCGATTGAACCGTTCCGTAAGAAGGTGGTGCTCGCCACCAAATTTCATATTGGTGAACTCTCGAAACCGGACGAGACGAATCTCTACCGGGAGGTACGCCGGCATCTTGAAGATTCCATGAGCAGACTTCGTACGGATTATATCGACCTGTATTACCTGCACCGTATCAGTGAGGCAGTCCGGCTTGAGGATGTGGCAACCGTCATGGGACGGCTTATTCAGGAAGGACTGATACGTGGTTGGGGATTGTCGCAAGTATCGGCCGACCAGATACGGGCGGCACATAAGATTACTCCATTATCCGCCGTCCAGAACATCTATTCGATGGTGGAACGCGATTGCGAAACGGAGATTTTTCCGGTATGCCTTGAAAAAGGAATCGGAGTCGTACCGTTCTCGCCGATTGCAAGCGGATTCCTTTCGGGCAAGGTAACGCCACAGGATCAGTCGGCTTCGATGACGTGCGGAAATTCGTCCCCCAATTATCGAAAGAGAATATCGAGCCAACCAGCCCATACTCAATTTGCTGCATCGGTTCGCTGTGGAGAAACATGCTACCAACGCCCAGATATCGCTTGCGTGGATGCTCCATAAATATCCCAATGTCGTACCTATTCCCGGTTCCAAGAATCAGGAAAGGATTCTGGAGAATCTGGGAGCTTGGAATGTCACGCTTTACGATGATGAATTCCGGCAGCTACAATCAGCGTTGGATGAATGTAAGGTACACGGACATCGTGGGTGTGTGGAAACGGAACAGACGAGTTTCGGTAAACAATGGAGTGAAGAAACAGATAAGTGAATCAAGTCACATTCAGTCCGATACTGAATAATCAAGAAAAAAGGTAGTGAACTTCCTGACAAAACAAATTGAGCCTCGCAGCAAAGACGTTGTGGGGCTTTGCTTTTGCCTTTGTATCAAAGGAATAACTTAAAAATAGCAGACATGAAAACGAAACTCTTTTTTTCTTTGTATGGCTTGTGTTGCCCGTTACGGCTGTTCCGCGGGTGAACCCTAAACGGATTTGCCAAGTACACCTCCGGTTGAAAAACCGGAAGAACCTGTCGAACCTTCCGGGGATAAAAAAGTGTTGATTGTCTATTTTTCGGTTCTTCTTTAAATTTGGTGGTAAATTCTTTATTTCTTTATTTTCAAGTTGATAATTGTTCTTTTTGTTTGCTTTTATAAGAAAAAATAGACACAGGCTGAATAAGATAACTTAAGTTTCGGAAGTGAGTTTACGCCGTCTGAACCGGTATCTTCATCCTTATACCTTTTTTCAATTAACATTGTTAACGCCTTTTGCAGGTTGTCAGGTTCTTGTGCGCAAATAACAAGTCTTTTGCATTTAAAGAACTTCTTATTCACATCCAAAGAACAAGCTTTAACTCTGTGTTAAAACAAAGCTTTTGAAGACAGAAATCTTACTTTTTAAAGATATTGATTTTCAGATGGTTTAGTATAAAATACGCTTCTTCACTTCACGGATGGATTCTTCAGGCGAAAGCTGGGATACCTGCTTTTTTGTCAACTATAAACGAGGGTTTACACTTCCGAAAACTGAATTAGATTCCATGAGTAAAAGAAAACTTACCACCAAATGGCCTTTGAGTAACTTGATATATTAATATGAATCTGTTTGTGAAGTTAAAATAATAGGTTCTATAACAAACGGGGTTTAGAACAAAAAAAGAGAAAAATAACATTGTAACATGTTTGCAACTTGGTTGCAAGAAATATACTCTATTTTTGTCCCGAAAGTAAAAACCAAACAGATGAAGCGTATCTTTTTCGTATATCCACTTGCCATAGCGACACTATTCTTAATAGTGCTTTTCGCTATTCCGCATCACCATCATAAAGAGATGATGTGTACGGTGATGGAATTATGTGAACAAGACGATATCTACAATGATGGCATACGGATCATGAGGCGGAGCAAGATGCACATAATGAAAATACCTGTGTATCACAAGCTGGTTATATTTTTCCTTCCAGCGTTGATAAAAGTAATCTGCATGATGGAAGCCTGATGAATATTCACTTGCCGGTTCTATATCTGTTTGCTGACATTCTGACTATTCATTTCGATATACCAATCCCTGAAAACACATACGATAGGTATGTTGTCTCTTATACATCCGTAGTGCTGGGTGAGAGCAGCGGATTGCGTGCTCCTCCCTGTTTTTTCTCTTAAGTATTTATTGCAGGGTTTATAATACTGTAATATCTGCTATTCTTTCCGGTAACTGTAATCAGTTACCTCCAATATTTATCTTTTGATAATTAGATTTCACCACTTTGGGAGAAAGCCCAAACGAACCAGAATCGGTAATGACAGGGATATGTGCTCTGACTGTTTATGGCACGGTTAAAACTTTCTTGGCTAATCAATTACGGAACAAAATATGAGGTTGTCAATCAATGTGAAATCGAAATTTTGGATAGACGATATTTTCCCTTTCAGATAGACCATTGCTGCCTGAACAGGGCTTCTTGGGGGCAACGATTATTAGTTCGGTGATATGCTTACAGATGCCGGAATGGGTATTCTGAGTATTCGTGTTGTTTATTGGCACTATTCTGTATTACAGAGGAAACTCTCAAACAAAAAAAATGGGGAGTAGCCTTGTCTTTGCGTTGTTTTACAATGGTTGGCAAGGTTGTCCTTCCTTTTCAATTCAATTTTAAAATATAACAAAAATGAAAATATATATATTTATTATACTGGCTGCGGCCACTTCAATCTCCCTGATATCTTGCGATTCGAAACAGAGTGACACCCGCTCGGCCTCTTCCACAGAGGTTCACCGGAATGACGACGGTCATGATCATCGGGAAAGTGATGGAGACAACCATAGTGAAATAGAGAACTCCGGCAAGGGACATGAGGACGAAATCATTTTCACTCGGCAACAGGCGGAAGCTATCGGGTTGGAGATATATAATGTGGTACCCGGATCTTTTGTACAGGTAATCAGAACCAGCGGACAGATACAGGCAGCCCAAGGAGATGAAGAAACTATTGTCGCCACGACCAATGGTGTCGTATCTTTTCCCGGACAAAACATCATCGAAGGAGCAACTGTTGGTGTGGGAAGTACTATTGTAACCATTTCAGCTAAAAATCTTTATGAAGGAGATCCGGTGGCAAAAGCAAGATTGCCTATGAAACTGCCTTGAAAGAGTATCAGCGTGCAGAAGGTCTGGTAAAGGATAAGATTATTTCCGCTAAAGAGTTCGAACAGACTCGTATGAAATATGAAAATGCCAGAACTGCTTATGAAGCCCAAGCTGCCAATGTAACTGTTTCCGGGGTAAAAGTTACTTCTCCCATCAGTGGATATGTCAAAAACAGGCTGGTGAGTCAGGGGGAATACGTGACTGTCGGACAGCCTGTTGCTACAATTTCCAAGAACCGGAGATTGCAACTGCGAGCCGATGTTTCAGAAAACTATTTCAATGAACTTAAAAAAATCAGGGGAGCCAACTTCATGGTATCCTACAATAACAAGGTTTATAGGTTGGAAGATCTTCACGGGCGTTTATTATCCTTTGGCAAAGCCGCTGCTGAATCTTCTTTCTATATCCCGATTACTTTTGAATTCGATAATATCGGTGATTTCATTCCCGGTTCTTATGTAGAGGTATACCTGCTCACCACTCCCCAAAATAACGTATTTTCCATTCCTGTTACTGCATTGACGGAAGAACAGGGTATCTATTTTGTCTACCTGCAAATAGCAGAGGAGGAGTTCGTGAAGCGTGAAGTCGGTATCGGAGAGAGTGACGGTAAAAACGTGAGAATACTTTCTGGCTTGAAAGAGGGTGAGAGAGTGGTCGTTAAAGGTGCTTATCAGGTAAAGCTGGCTTCTAGTTCATCGGTGTTGCCCGAAGGGCATAGTCATTAATTATAAAAGGAAGAAATCATGTTGAATAAAATTATAAAATTCTCTCTGAACAACCGTATTGTTGTTCTGATAGGGGCTCTATTGTTGATTATTGCGGGAACTTATACTGCTGTGAATATGGAAGTGGATGTTTTCCCGGATCTGAATGCCCCTACTGTTGTTGTGATGACGGAGGCTAAAGGGATGGCTCCTGAAGAGGTGGAGCGTCTGGTGACTTTTCCGGTAGAAACCGCTGTAAATGGTGCCACTGACGTACGTCGTGTGCGTTCTTCTTCTACTACAGGTTTTTCTATTGTATGGGTCGAATTTAATTGGGGTACGGATATTTATCGTGCCCGTCAGATAGTCTCCGAGAAGTTGGCTGTGTTGGGTGACGCTTTGCCTTCCAATGTGGGTAAGCCAACCTTGGGTCCACAGTCCTCCATTCTGGGAGAGTTGCTTATTATCGGTTTGACCTCCGATAGTGTATCCCTACAGGATTTGCGAACGATGGCAGACTGGACTATCCGTCCCCGTTTGTTGTCTACTGGCGGTGTAGCCCAGGTAACAGTTTTAGGGGGTGATATTAAAGAGTACCAGATATTACTTGATCCGGGTAAGATGAAACATTATGGAATCGGCTTGAACGAGGTCATAGACGTAGTGAAAGATATGAATCAGAATGCCGCCGGTGGTGTTTTGTATGAATTTGGAAATGAATTTATTGTTCGTGGCGTATTATCCACTAATAAGGTGGAGGCCCTTCGTAAGGCTGTAATTAAGAATGTTGATGAAGTGCCCATTACACTGGAGAATATTGCTGAGGTTAAAACCGGTGCTAAGGCTCCCAAGATGGGACTGGCTTCCGAACGCGGTAAAGCCGGTATATTGTTGACTGTCACCAAGCAACCCAACACAAGTACCCTTGATCTGACCGGTAAGTTGGATAAGTCTTTGGAGGATTTGCAAAAGGTATTACCTAAAGATGTGAAGGTTACTACCGATATTTTCCGTCAATCCCGTTTTATTAATAATTCGATTGATAATGTTCAGAAGTCTTTATATGAAGGCGGTATCTTTGTAATTATTGTACTGCTCTTATTCCTGATGAATATACGTACTACCGTTATTTCATTGATTACCATACCGCTTTCGGTTATTGTAGCTATTCTTACCCTGAAGGCTTTGGGGCTTACCATCAATACGATGAGTCTGGGAGGTATTGCCATAGCTATCGGTTCTTTAGTGGATGATGCAATTGTGGATGTGGAGAATGTATTCAAACGCTTGCGGGAGAACAGGCAAAAACCTAAAGAGGAACAAAAAAATGTTCTGACAGTTGTCTTTGAGGCCTCCAAGGAAGTACGTATGCCTATCTTAAACTCCACTCTGATTATTGTAGCCAGTTTTGTTCCTCTTTTCTTCCTTTCCGGAATGGAAGGCAGGATGTTGGCACCATTGGGCATTACTTTCGTTATTTCACTTTTTGCTTCCACTGTGGTTGCTCTGACCCTTACACCGGTTTTATGCAGTTACCTGCTGAATAAACCAAAGAACAATGGTGAGGAATATGACCCTTATTTGGTTCGTAAGTTGAAATCCGGTTATGGGATGGCTTTGCGGTGGACGTTATGCCATAAGAAAGTGGTTTTGGGAGCTATCGGAGCCATTTTGATTGTTTCGTTGGTGATGATGGCTTCCTTTGGACGTAGTTTTCTTCCACCTTTCAATGAAGGCTCGTTCACCGTGAGCATCAGTACTTTGCCCGGTATTTCTCTGGAAGAGTCTGATAAGATAGGCCGGATGGCCGAAGATATACTTCTCTCGGTACCGGAGGTACAGACTGTAGGACGAAAGACCGGACGTGCAGAACTGGATGAGCATGCCTTGGGTGTGAACACTTCCGAAATAGAGGCGCCGTTTATACTCGACAAGCGTTCAAAGGATGAAGTTCTGACAGAAATCCGGGAGAAAATAAAGGTTATTCCGGGTGTGAATATTGAGATTGGTGCACCTATTACACACCGTATCAATGCTATGTTGTCCGGATCGAGAGCTAATATCGCCATAAAGTTGTTTGGTACGGACTTGAACAGGATGTATGAAATCGGAAACCAGATAAAAAATTCGATTCAGGATATTGAAGGTGTAGCCGACCTGAATGTGGAGCAGCAGGTAGAACGTCCACAGTTAAAGATCGAGCCCAAACGGGAGATGTTGGCTAAATATGGCGTTACACTTCCTCAGTTTGGTGATATTGTAAATGTCATGCTGGGAGGTGAGGCAGTGTCTCAGGTATACGAGGAAAATAGGTCTTTTGATTTGACACTGAAGGTGAATGATGCCAGTCGTGCTAGTGCCGAGAGAATACGCAAGCTGATCGTGGACGCCAATGGTCGTAAAGTGCCGTTGGAAAATATTGCCAATGTGACATCATCGATGGGGCCTAATACGATTAGCCGTGAGAATGTGGCTCGTAAGATTGTTATTTCAGCCAATGTTGCCGGTCGTGATTTACGGGGAGTAGTAAATGATATTCAGTCGAAAGTTGACAGTGAGATACAATTACCCGAAGGATATCATATTGAATATGGCGGACAGTTTGAAAGTGAGCAGGCTGCTTCGCGTATTATCACTATCACTTCCATTTTCTCTATCCTGGTTATTTTCCTGCTCTTGTTCAAAGAGTTCAAGAGTGCGATTCAGTCATTGGTAATCCTGCTGAATCTGCCACTTGCACTGATTGGAGGTGTGTTCAGTATCTATTTCACATCCGGTATATTGAGTATCCCGGCCATTATCGGGTTTATTTCTCTTTTTGGTATTGCAACCCGTAACGGTATGCTGTTGATAGACAGGTATAACAGCCTGAGAGCTTCCGGAATGTCTGTGAATGACAGTATCCTGCACGGTTCTCTGGACCGTCTGAATCCGATTCTGATGACAGCTTTGTCTTCCGGATTGGCATTGATACCGCTGGCATTGGGAGGTGAACTGCCCGGTAATGAAATTCAAAGTCCTATGGCCAAAGTTATCTTGGGAGGACTTTTGAGTTCAACTATCCTCAATGGATTTATTATTCCTATTATATACCTGTATATCAGTTGTAAACAAGAAAAGAAAATTGAAACAATTGAACTAACTGAAGACTAAAATGAGAACAATTATATTAATAATGGCGTTGCTGGCAAGTGTGTCACTTGTCGCCCAAGAAAACATAGACAGCATACTTTTCTCCATTGAGGAGAATAATTCAACCCTGAAAGCATTGAGAGAAGAAACAAACGCTCAGAAATTGGGGAATAAGACAGGTATATACTTGTCCGACCCTGATGTAGAGTTTGGTTATCTTTGGGGAAATCCCGGAAAGATCGGTAATCGCCAGGATTTCAGTATCAAACAGACTTTTGACATTCCGACCCTTACCGGGATGCGAAGTCGCTTGGCCGGCAACCAGAATAAGCTGGTAGAACTTCAGTATGCTTCTGAAAGAATTAACCTGCTTTTGGAGGCGAAGCAATATTGCATTGATCTGGTTTATTATAACGGTTTGAAAAAAGAACTTAAAGTCCGGTTACGACATGCACAAGCCATAGCCGATGCTTATCGACAACGACTGGATCGTGGAGACGCCAGTATTCTGGAGTACAATAAGGTTCAGTTGAATCTTTCCACCGTGCAAGGGGAGATGTCAAGAATAGAAGTGGAGAGGAACGCTCTTCTTTCCGAACTCAAACGATTGAATGGTGGTATGGATGTGATTTTTGAGGCGAGCAACTATTCTCCGGCTTCGCTGCCTGCTAATTTTGAAGACTGGTATCTGTCGGCTCAACAAAAGAATCCGCTACTGCAATATGTAAAGCAACAGATAGAGGTCAGTAAGGAGCAGGTAAAGCTCGGTAAGGCCATGATACTTCCGAAATTTTCAGCCGGTTATTCGCTGGAAAGGACCCTTGGACAAAAATATCAGGGAATAAGTGTGGGGATTTCCATCCTTTATGGGAGAATAAGAATCGGGTGAAGCAGGCTAAAGCCGGTGTTGTGGCGACACAGGCCAGAGAGCAGGATAGCAAACAGCAGTTCTATGACAGGCTCCGGAATTTATATATGCGTACCAGTGGTCTCCAGCAGACAGCCATTGCCTATCGTGAGTCCCTCAAGGCACTCAATAATACCGCGTTACTGATGAAAGCACTGGATGTGGGTGAGATATCCTTGTTAAACTATATCGTTGAGATAGGCCTGTATTATGACACAGTTAATCAGACGTTGGCTGCCGAGCGTGATTTTGAAAAGGCTTTGGCAGATTTGTCTGCTGTTGAACTCTAAAAAAACGACCTATGAGAAAACTAAAAAAGCCATATTCTCAAAATTGGAGAGGTCTGTCTGCCAAATGGCTGTTTATTTTGTCTACTGTTTTAGGGATTATAGCAGGGACTTGTTTTTGGATTTTTATTTCTCGCTGTGGAAATGAGGAGTGTTTTTTAAATTATGATCCATTGCCGGAAATGTTTATTGGTGGCGTAATAGGAGCGTTTTTATATGTTATCATATGGGGTATGACGTCTGATATGTGATATGGTTTAGGAAGTCCTGCATGAACGATAAGTTTCTGCAGGACTACAAAAAATCACACTTTTTAATAAATTACCGCTTGATATTCTATCAATAGATGTATACTGAATAGAGTACATCGTGATTGGAATATCAATGCGGTAACCAATATTTAGTAGGTTTTCGAACCTCATCGGTTTTAGTTGTAAAAAGAAGTGTTAATTATTGCTCAAGACTTCTATTGCCTGTTTTAATGTACGATCAATATGAGTAAAAGGTGAAAGAGCCATTTCACGAACTTCATCTTCTGTTAGTGGGTCTACTAGTAGGTCCGGTTTGATACCTATTCCTTCTATTACAGTATGGGTTGCATCCTGCATTGCAAGTAAAGGCATATAAAACTCTAAATAGTCACTAACCTTTCCTCTTATTCCTCCGTTGAATTGATCCGAATCTCCCAATCCAGCAGTTGCACCAGCGCTATAGCCTCCTACGACTGTGACATGTTTTCCTTGGCTTTTTAACATTAAAGTGCTGATTTCGGACATACTAGCACTATTGTTATCTAAAAGAATAACTATCGGTATTTCCTTTTTTATCCCAATGCCTGTTGTTTTTGTCATGCAAGGTGTCCATGGGGTATAACTGAATGGATTGTTATCTTCCTTAAATCTTTGGTAGCCAAATATAGCATCTTTAGTGATAAAACGATCTGTAAATGTTCTTGCATCAAGTACCATACCGCCACCATTTCCTCTAAGATCCAGTATTATCTTTTTTATTTTTCCAACTTTGAGGGGTACCAAAAAGTTCTATAGAATCTATTTTATATTGATTGTTGATGACATTATCTATGTTTGATAGAAAGACGGTATATTCACATGCTAATTGTAAATGTTCGGTTGAGCGCTGTTTAAACCATGTAGTATAATTAGGATTTAATCTAAATTCTTTCAAACCACTTAACTGTGATAATTCAATATTTATATCAGGCGCATTTTCTTTTGCTTTGGATAATGCTTCAATAAAACTATTGTCTGGATTTTCTGATTGATTAAAATCCGCTATTTTTTTTATTGCATCTTGTGCGATTTCAGACCTCATGAAGGAGTTAAACTTATTCATGTATTCTATCGATTTCTCAATTAGAGCACTTTTTACTGCAGGGTCTTTAATTTTATTCGCTTCGACAGTATCTCTGATCTCTTTTTCTGTTAAATAGTACGGACTTTTATCGTCTATAACCAAGTATTCGCTGCCAAATGACAATATATAATGATTACTTATTGTAAATGATTTAAGGCTGAAGTAATATATGTCAGGATTGTCTGATAAGAAACCACCTAACATATCGTTGGCCTGTCCGAATACTCCTGTTTCAGATTGTATTTTAGATCTCATGTATTCATACTTGAGTTCAAAAGGGTAAGTATATATCTTTTCTTTACTCTTCATACCACCATGAAAGTAGACATTTCTGATAAAACTATGCGATACAGGAAGTGAAATCTTTACATAGAAGTGCCTGTCTATGATGGGATCTATGATTTCTGTAAAATATTCTATCGCTTTATTACAATCTTCTGAGATTTCCGCTTTGCTATACTGCTTATCTCTGTTGAACGTTTTCAATTTTTTGAATTTCGGAGCATACTCATTATATACCGTTTCCCAATTAAAACTGCTCTGCTCGTAAAAATAATTATATTTTTGATTCATTGTATTCCAAAACACATCAAACAGGTCAGAATATGATTTTATATCGTTTGCTGTATACCGTGTTGGTTCTTTGGTTGATTCTGTAACATCTTCAACGCAGCTGCTGGAGATAAAGATCACAAGAAATAAAAGAAAGGAATGACGTAATGTCCAATTATATTTTTTAGCTTTCATAATCTATAATTTTAAAATTTATAGGCAACGCCTAACGATATGATGTTTGAGATTCTTTTTGATTTACGATTAGAAGAAGTTTTTGCTTTGTATATATCGGTAAGACCATACTGATAGGTATATGAAGCAACGTCGATCCTATTGAAAGAATAGCCAACTTCTCCTGTCCCCTCTATCCCGAATAGGTTTCTTTTCAAGTTGTTTTCATTTCTCTTAAAATCGTATGTTTCATTTACCTGAGCTTTGATGTAGGAACCATCTTCTTGTAATTGTGCAAAGATTGGATATTCGCCTTTCCGATGCATTCTTGTGAAGTACTCATAGAAGACGCCACCTTGAACTTTTAGCCATATACCATTTTCTTTATGAGGGTTATTAAAAAGATACAAGCCTACATTTAACGGTATATCCATAAAGTTGTTTTTATACAGTGTATGTGTTCCTGTAATATTATCCGTCTTTTTGTATTCATAATTCTTTTGTATGAATCCCAGCCCTGTTCCTACTATAAAATCTTTAAAAAAATTATATTCAAGATTTACCCTTGTTGCAACACCTGTTTTGGTATCATAACGTGTATTGACCAAATTAGAAACATCGCTATTCAAAATGCTTTTGGATAGACCGGCACTTAAACTAACTTTTAGTTTCTGTGCTTTTACTGACGAAGGAATTGCAATAATTCCTAGCAGAACGAAAATTACTAATTGTTTTTTCATAAAATTAATGTTTAAATTAAACATAGAACCAATTGTTTGTTATGGTTCGGAATAAATAATTTATAATGGATAAAATATTAGGTATAGTAGGAACAGGTATTGAGTGTATATGAATGGTTGTCACGAGAAATGCACGACAATTTAATCATCTATGGAGTTGTATGCTATTCATATCCATAGCATGCTCAGCAATAGTAAATATCTTATGCTGGCAATATCACTTGACAAATCCCTTTTTTAGAAAGAATTCGTCCATATGCTGATTATCTCTATAAATTTTAAATTTCTTCATAATAATATAGGTTTTGATTAAAATAAGAACTTCTACATTTCGCAAAACTATTATTCTAAGACACATAACAAACACATTTCATTGCTTTTTTTTAGGATTTATATGAAAAATACCATAAATATGTTAGATGATATTGATAATATTGCCTCATATGTTGATGCTTTTAAGTGGATTTCCTATTCTTCATTTCGATAGAATGTGTATTTATACCCATGATGTTTATACCCAGATATCGTTTCTGTTTTCCTTTATCACGTGCCGCATGCAGACCGATTCTTTTTGATTTGAATTTTTTAAATGAAATAAGCTACAGATTTAGTGCCATGATAAGAATTTCCATTCCTAGCGTGAATTATTAGTCCTTTTTGAAAAGGATAGTAAAGCATTATCGGCATATTACCTATTTTAAGGTATTGAGCAGCCAATGAAAACTGTCTAATTTTGCGTCTGTTTAGTTTTCTTCGGAATGAATATACGAATGAACATACTTTTATGCTTTTTATGGCTATTTTCAGCTACCCTGTCCGCTCAGCAGGTGAAAATAGTCAAAGGACATGTTTGCGTTCTTTCCGAAGATTCGATAGAGAGAAGTTTGCCTTATGCAAGCGTGGTCGTTTTGGAAGGAAAGGATTCCGCTTTTGTAAAGGGGATGGCGAGTGATGCAAATGGGAGCTTCAAGTTGGAGTTTATACCACAAAAGCGAATGGAATACTTGTTGCGGATATCTTATATCGGTATGTCAACTATCTTTCGGAAGTTAGATCCGCATATGATGGATATTGATTGTGGACATATTCTGATGGAAAGTGGCATCAAACTGGCCGAAGTGCTGGTGACTGCTCCCGTCAAAGAGATAGATATGGCAGGGGATACGACCGTAATTAATGCTGATGCCTACCGGACTCCAGAAGGCTCAAATCTAGAGGAGTTAGTGAGAAAGATTCCGGGACTGGAATACGACGACCGAAGTAAATCCTTATCATACAACGGTCTTGTCATTAGCGAAATCAATGTGAATGGTGAGGCTTTTTTTTCAGGGAATCATGTATTGGCATTAGAAAACTTGCCGGCCAATTTAATAAGTAGGATAAAGGTCTATGATAAGCGTAGTGAGATGGAAAAGTTTACCGGAGTCAGGACTGTTGATGAAAACTATGTGCTCGATTTGCAAACCAAAAAAGAGCTTAATGGTACGCTGATAACTTTGGTTGCTGTGGGAAAGGGAAATAAGAAAAAGAAAGAGGCAGAGTTAATAAGCAACTTTTTCAAAGCTGATGGAGAAAACCTGTCCGTTATTGCCAAGAGTGGTAATCGTGATATGACCACTGAGAATAAAAAGAATCGTCAAGACAACATAGCGGTCAATTTCTTGAAGAAGTTTGGAGAAACAGTACATATCAATGGGAATATCATGTACAACAATGCGATTAATGGTATTAACGGGACTTCCTATTATGAGCAATACCTGATGACAGGAAACCGTTATCGGTATGCGACCGATAATGGTTATCATACGAATCGTATGATAAGTGCCATGTTAAGTGCGAGATGGAACATTGACAAAAAGACCTTGCTTAATATTTCGGGAAGTTTTAATGCTCTAAAAGGTATTAATGATGATAGTAACAGGCAAGCTACTTATAATGCAGATCCAAAGTTAGATGTAACAAGTCCCTTTAATAGAGACGCGAGTGAGCAAATTGAGGATAGTATACGGGTGAATGACATCTGTATGACTTCGAGGTCATCAAGCATTAACCGACTATATTCTATCGGTGCTGACATTACCCGACGACTGAATGCAAAAGGTACAAGTTTGGGACTGACCGTTCAATATTCGGAGGAACGAGGCAACAATAAAGCTTTCTCTTTATCATCCACTACCTATTATCAGTTACAGAATGTAAAGGGCAATGACTCTATACTCTACCGTAACCAATATCAAGAAAGTCCGAACAGAAACCGTACTATTAAGTTGGGACTAATACTGACACAAATACTTCGCAAGAACTTGAGGGCGCAGTTGTCATACATATTTAAATTGGATAACCAAAGTCGTGACCGTAACACTTACGTTCTTTCTCCTGTGATAGACGGTGAAGAACATACACCTACCGGTAATTTTCCGAAAGGTTACGAAGTGGAATATACCGATAGTTTGAGTAACAAAAGTCGTAGTCATACGATGGCACATGGAGTTTCCCTTAATCTTAATTATACTGATAAAACGTGGGAGATTACTACCGGTTTGTCCGTTACACCCAAACGACAAACTCTTGACCAAAAGACAGGGTGGACACAGCTGATACATTGAGATATTCTGTAAACTATCATCCCACTCTTACCATCTTATGGCGCAAAAGAAAGACATGGGTGCAACTAAGTTATGAAGGGAATACTCAACAACCAGGACTGGCAGAATTGCTTACGCTAACAGACAACAGTGACCCTTTGAATATCATTCGTGGGAATCCCGATCTAAAATCTTCATACACCCAAAAGGTAAGGCTTGAAGTTCGGGATACGAAAACCGGGCTAAGCGGTGACGTGAATTGGACGAGCATGTTGAACAATGTGACGAGGGCTGTGATATATGACAGTCAGACAGGAGGTATTGAGAGCCGTCCTGTGAATGTCAACGGGAATTGGAATATAAAAGCTGCCATGCGTTATCAAAAGCGTATTAATCATTACTTCAATTTGTCTGCACGTACCGGTACTTCATTTATCCAAAGCGTGAGTTTTGTAAACGATGGGCAACGAGAACAGCCCGAACGTAGCGTTACCCATAATCGACTGTATAATGCCGGTCTACGTGTAGGCTACCAACCTAAATGGGGAGGTTTTGATTTGAGCGGTGACTGGCGATTCCGCCATTCTACGAATCTTTTAAGAGAAACAAACAATTATATTCGTGATTATTCTTTCGGATTGACCGCTTACGCCGTTTTTCCGGGTAATATACGTTTGAAAAGTGAGACAACCCATACGTTTCGCAACGGTACCAATATCAATAGAAGTGAGGATAAAGAAGTAGTTTGGAACCTCCACTTGTCATGGAGTTTTCTCAAATATAAGAAAGCTGAATTTTCTGTGTATTGGGCGGATATTCTCAGTCAGAAAAAGAGCTATAGCCGTAACGTTACATCCCATGGATTGTCCGAACGATATACTCAGCAGATCGGCAGTTATTTCATTGTATCTTTTAAGTATCGTTTTAATAGACAGTTATAGGGGAATCACCTCTTCATTTCTATTTAATTTACCGATTAATAGGTATTGTCAGGTATAATTGCCTACAGTAAATTTGCAACTATTAAAATATATATTATAAATAGTGTAATGAAATGAACAATTTGAGAAACTATCTCGGTTTGAGTGCTCTTACAATGGGCCTGTGTTTAATGTCGTGCAATGACGACAATACACCGTCATATAGCCAAACGACTATGAAGAATAGTGAGTTGAAGACAATTTTGCAACAGAAAGGATACCAATTTAATGAACAGGGTAACTTACTGTTGGATGATTTAGCTAATAATACTACTACTTTAGATTTATCGGGAACAAAACTTTCTAACTTGTCGGAACTTGATATTCTTCCCAATCTGACAGAAGTAAAATTGTCAGATAACGATTATGGTCCTGTATTCGACTTTTCAAAACTGCCCAAACAGATTACAGGAATTGATCTGACTGGTAATGATATTTATGATTATGATAATCTTGTTAACGTTGTAGTAGAAGAAAATGGTAATGAAACAGTAACAAATTTGCATGATATTACCAAACTTTATCTTCCCCGGACAGCTAAAGACAATATTAAGGATCTGGTACGTTTCTATATTAAAAATAAGGACGCTATAACAAATGGGAAAATAGATATGAAGATAAAAGATGAGAGCGGAACCTTACAAACGTATACCACATTGAGGGAGGTGCCAGATGAAAATTTGCGTACTTATTTACAGGCCAATTTTTCTGATTTATTCAATGGTGACCAAATAGATCTTAGCAAGCATTTGGGATATGCTCAAAAGACTACGATTCTGCTTATTCAAGCTAATGCCGGAGTGACTAACTTTGAGGGAATACAATACATTATACAGAATCCTTATTGGGAAGGTGCAGCAGTCGCTCTTTATTCTGCTGCGCAAAGTGGTGCTAACATGCCTTCTGTCAAATTGGGTAAATATGTCACCAATCTTGTATTGAATAATCTGAATGTGAGAAGTTTGGACTTGTCGAATGCCGGAAGTCTTTTTGTACTTAATATCGGAACTGTTGCCGGTTTGAGCACATTAGATTTAACCCACACTATTTGGGGGCAGCGTGAAAAGGAGATAGAAGCAGAGGAATCCAAAGGCAGTTATTTGATCGTTTATGATTGTCCTTCGCTGAAAGAAATTAAACTGCCAAAGAAAGATGAGCTGAAAACGTGCTTCTTAGATCTTGAATGTTTGGATGCATTGGAAACATTTGATATATCTAATCTGAAGATGGTAAAGAATCTTATTTTTGGAAATTTACCGGAAAATTTCAATCTCGTTTATCCAGAGCTGACTGTTTTTTATTCTCCGGAAGGGAGGTCTGCAACTTCTTTTTGTTGTTCAGAAAGTACATTCAATAGAGAATCGACAAAGACGTTTCTTGATAGATATTATACTAAAGGTACGGGAGTTGAAAAGTTAGGATTTAGTATCTCTATGAGTTGTAATAAGAATGATGGGTACAATTGGAGAAAAGCTCTTAAGAAGAAGTCTTAGGAGACGTTTATAATTTTTGTTTAATTTAATGCTTTAATTTTATGAAAAAAGGTATTTTGTTTATTGCTCTTTTTGCAGCAAGTTTCGGATTTATGCAGTCTTCTTTCGCTGCACCGTCGATGAGTGCTAACTCTATAACCAACGTGTTGGCTATAAGTGACTATGAAGGCACTTATAGCGGTACGATGGATAATATCATAATGAGAGGTAAGCCTTATGAATCACGGGCTGCAACTTATAAAATAGAGGGTGGCCGTTTGAAATGTGATTTTCCGCAGATAGGTAGTATGCCGGGTACAATTACTATTTCTTTGGCTGTGGAAGTAGATGAGGAAACCGGCGAGATTACAGCTTACAACGGGGACGAAGCAGGCACTTTGTCGCTTCCGTTGGGAATAAAGGTCAAATTGTATTTGGACGACTTGAGAGATGCAAAGATTACGGATAATGGTAGCTCTAAACAAATAGAATTTACACTGGACGTTTCCGGTACATTCTTGGGAGCTAATTTCCCTGCATCTGTGCATTTTGTAGGTACAAAATAGCAGCAAGTGTATCATAGTAAGATTATTATATTTTGCCTGACACTAATTTAAAGATTTAAAGGAGTTAAGGAGGAGTTTTTAGTGAATACCCTTAACTCCTTATCCTATATAATTTATTTATTGTAATCCAATCGGAGAGGTATGGGGGACTTGCTTTAATCCTGCTGCCCTGTTTTTGCTAACTTCCTTTAGTTCGATAGTGGTTTGCAGTATGTTTTATTTCTTTCTACAGGTATCTGTAGAAGAAACCAATAAAAGAAAATCATTTATAAACTATATAAAAGAAAACTGAAATGTATAATAAAATAAGATTTGATACTTTTATGTTGATGTGCTTCTTTATGATAACAATTCTCGGATTAAGTGCGTGTGATAGCGATGAAAAGATAACACAGGAGCCACCTTCCCAGACATACGTTAAAAAGGCAAAAGAGATTCTTGCAGGAGATATTGTACTCTCTACCAGAGCAACAATGAATGGTGTGGACAAGACATTGTTGAAGAGTGGTTGCCCAACCAAATTTAACTTTTCCTGGCGTGAGGACGGTATGATGATACTGAACCTGAGTGATTTCAGCGTAGGTGCTATGCCATTTGCCATTAGCTTCAAATGTGCTACGAAAATCATGCAGCTCAACAGTTGGGAACAGGATGAATATCCCGGAGATGGATGGATTAAGTTTGTAGGTACAGATGGTAATGTTACGACTTCCGGTGATGATGCCGAAGATAATCAAGAAGGGAGCGGAGCGAGAGTAGATGGTTATTTGAACGTGAATACCAACCAAATAGAGTTTATTGTAGATTACAATATGATGAATGTCCGCACTGAAACATTTTTGCAAACAATCGATAAAACCCGTATCGATCGCTTTAAGGAAGAGTTTGCACAATACGAAAAAGATTTGGAAGAGGCTAAGAAAGACCAAGGAAAGGCCTAATCTTTCTTCCGTTGCATAATATGTTTTTAACGACGAATGAAAAGAGTAACTACAATTCTATTCTTAATGTTGCTGATATGTGTTCATACGGCAGCACAACAAAAAGTCAAGTTAGAGGTGTTGGAGAAGGGCACGGAACAACCCATTATCGCAGCCAATGTAATCTATGCCGATAATGAAGCTTTGCGAAATCCCCAATATGCCATTACGAATACATCCGGACAGGCTGAATTAAAGCTTCCTTCTAAGGGAATCTGCTATTATAAGGTGACTTATATCGGCTATGTACCTGTGACGGGGAAGATTGGAGGGATACAAGACGAAAAAGTCATTTATATGAAAGAAGATGATTTGGGAATAAATGAAGTTGTCGTGACAGGTTCACGTACAGCCCGTCCCATCAAGATGTCTCCGGTTACGACACAGGTACTTGGCGGCAAAGCACTGGTAGATGCCGGATATAGTAATCTTCAACAGGCACTGCAGCAGGAAACGCCTGGACTTAACATACAGAAGGTGGGGTTCGGTAATGAAATCTCCATGCAAGGGTTGGACGCACGCCACGTGTTGTTTTTGATGGACGGAGAGCGCATGACAGGCGACATGGCGGGTAATTTGGATTACGAACGTTTTAACCTGCATGCCATAGATCGCGTCGAGATAGTGAAAGGTGCGAGCAGTACCCTCTACGGATCACGTGCAGCCGGTGCAGTCATTAATTTGATTACCAAGAAAACAGACAAACCTCTCTCGATAGATGCTGGAATACGTTATGGCAGATGAATGAACGCAATTACAAGCATCCGCAACCGAAGGACTTCCTTTACATGTTTGAGCAAAATGCCGATCGCCCTAACTTACAAAGCTGGGTATCTGCCGGATTCAAGGCCGGAAAATTCACGTCGCAGACCGATGTATGGTATAGCGAGAGTGATGCCTTTTATATGTATCAGGCGGAAAATGACAAGAAAGTTTACACAAAGGAAGCGAATCCCTTCTTGCCACATGACATAACCGTGGTCAGCAATGCTGTCCGTCCACCCATGGGTATCGAAGGCAAAGAGCACATTACGGTATCGCAGAAACTGTACTATAATCCGAATCCGAATCTGTCGGTGCTGGTTTATGGCAGTTCTTTTTTCATGAACACGTATGACTTGATACAGGATATGACGTTCAGCCAGGCACGAGATTGGACAGCCGGGACTAAAGTGACTTATCATGTGAAGGACTGGTTTAGTGTGACAGGAAGTCTGCACGCTGATTTTTACGATCGCTTCAAACGCCATGAACGTATCGACAAGCGGCAGAAGGATTATGAAAGTAGCATTTATCAGCCACGTTTGACCGTTACGAGCAATTACTTCAACGGACACAGCTTAATATTGGGTATGGAGCATACGTCGGATGAATTGACTTCCGATCGTTTCTCCGGCAATGCTAACCATGACCTGAAAACGCGTGCATTGAAAGAAACAGAATACTTTCTGCAAGATGAATGGACCATCAATCCTCGGTGGATGATATCTGCTGGTATCCGTACTAACTTCTCGAAAGCATTTGGTTTCATGGGAATGCCCAAAGTGGCAGCCAAATATTCGCCTGATAAGCATTGGAGCCTTCGTGCCAACTATTCGATGGGTTATCGCTCACCGAGTATCAAGGAGTTGTTCTTCAACTGGGATCATCTGGGAATGTTCATGATCCGCGGTAATGAAAATATGCGACCGGAGAAAAACAATTATTTCTCGCTCGGAGCGGAGTACAGTAACGACCGTTTGTTTGTTTCCGGAACAGCATACGGTAACTATTTTCGTGATAAGATTGAAGGTGTATGGCGTATTTACGATATGCAGTACAATTTTGAGTATACCAACCTGAGCCAACAACGCCTGCTGGGACTGGAAGTGCTGGCACGATGGAGTGTGCTGGACTGTCTGACGCTGAATGGAACTTACAGTTTTGTAGATGTAAGTAAGAATAAAGGCATACAGGTGAATACCACCTCGCCCCATGCGGCTACGGCAAGCATGGATTACAAATACATGAAGAAAAATTATCGATTGAACGCTGTGTTCAGTGCCTCTTATATGGGAGGGAAAAAGTTTGATGTACAGGACCGGGTGTTTGTAAAGGAGGAGAATAAAAGCTATGATGCCTATTTTCGGTGCGACCTGCCACAATATGTACTTTGTAATTTATCCGTTTCGCAGACTTTTTGGAATAAGGTGAAATTGACGTTGGGAATGGACAATCTCTTCAACTATGTACCTAAAACACTTGGCTCAGGGATCACCATGTTCAATGTGCCTGCCACAGCCGGAGCACGTGGATGGGTACAGGTAGAGTTCATGCTGGATGATGTGATAAACTCTTTAAAGAAAAAGAAATGAAACATACAGGATTATTCAAAACCCTCTGCTTTTGTGCAGGCTGTCTTCTACTGTCTGCCTGCGTGGACTACAGTGATATACAACCCTTCGATGGGAAAACTTTACCCCGCAAGTCGGGCTATACCACCGGAGTGACAAATGACTGGATTTACTTCAACCTGCGTACGGGAGAGATTTTCAATGCACTGGGGGTAAACCGGGATATCAAGGAAGGTGGGCAGATGAATCGCACAGACTGGGATCTGGCTTTTTGCGGTTACGTGATGCGTACCAATTCCGGTACGAGTGGGATCGGTCGGGGAGGAGCTGCCGATTTGGGCTATGGGAACTACGAAAATTGGACAAGTGTGGCTCAATTACCCTCCGATCTGAAATGGGTGGAAGACAATCAAGAGGTGTATGTCACTATGTCTCAGAATGACTGGAATCACTATCTGATAGAAAATGGTCTGGACTTCAACAGTAATCCATGGTTTGATCCGAATAACGGACCGCAGAAGACTACAACCAACGCTAATCCCGTACTGGCTCAAGCCATGAGTTTTGCCGGCCCGCCTCCTGTATATACTCCCTCATATCATACTTATGTGGTACGTACTGCTGATGGCAAACATTACTTCAAGATTCAGATCATCAGTTGGTATGATGCGAATGTGGAGATAGGTGATGAAGGCGGACGTCTAAGTTATTACTGTGACGAACTGCAACCATGAGAAGAAGTAATGTGATAGAAATAGTTGCATGCCGTCCTGTCAGTGGCGCCATGTTGTATAATTAAGTATATTAAAGTAAACTAATGAAATATGGAACAAATAACCGATGTAAAGACGACAGAAATGAACCTGATGCCATCTGCCGGTTCTAAACGCTATTGGTGGAAAGCAATAGCTTCTTTCCTGATGGTACTGTTTACTATGCCTTTGGGGCATGCACTGATGATTATCATGGAACATGTCATGAATGAGACCGTGTTGCATTATTCTGCTTTTGCTATGGGAGCGGTGGGGATGGTCATGGTAATTATAGGCGTGTTTGCCCAAGGAGATACCCGCCAGACGCTATGGGGCTTTTTTGGAGGACTGCTTTTTTGGACGGGTTGGGTGGAATTTTTATTTATGTATTTTGCCAATCGTTTCGGTACACAACCTGAACTGGATCCGATGACGGGAGAAATCGTGACCCGTCCTGAATATCTGATACTGCCCGCTTCTTTTGGCTTTTGGATGATGGTGATGGTAATGTATTTGTTCAGTACGAAGAATGGCTGCAATTTCATCAACTGGTGGCAGCGTTTGTTATTGCGCGGACGAAAAGCGATATAGCGGCACGTCCCATGACACGCCATGTGTCGATCATCACCTTTATGGAACTGATGATGATCCTGTGGACTTCTTATCTTGTGCTGATGTTTTGTTATGACGATGTATTTCTCGGCGAGCATCATCCGGTGACACTGTTAGTGGGATTAGGATGTCTGGTAGGAGCGTTCTTTATCTTTGTCAAGCAATTACGCATTGCCTCGTGGGGAGCGAATATACGTATGGCTATTGCTACAGTGGTGGTGTTCTGGACACCGGTGGAGATACTGGGACGCATGAATCTGTTCAGTGAGATATGGATCGATCCGATGAACCACGTGATGGAGATGGGTATTATTCTTGCTGTGTTCATTATCCTTGCTGTTTATCTCTGGTACATGAGTGCAAAGAAAAAAAAACGGTAAAATGAAAGATAGTAAATTAAAAACGGCAGGTATGCGGAAACTTCACTGGGGTAAAGCGGTTATGTCCATAGTAGTGACACTGGCTGCTATGCCGTTGACCCATAGCCTGGCACGTGTCCTGAAAGAGGGAACCACAGGAGTGGAGCAGTTTTATGCCGGAATGGGAATGGGGGCTTTCGGATTATTCATGGTGATTGCGGGAGTGTTTGTGAAAGGGCATATCCGGCAGACTTTATTGGGATTGTTCGGAGGAATGTTCTATTGGATGGGAGCTGTCGACTTTCTGTTTATGTATTTTGCCAACCGTTTCGGTACGCAGGCACAACTTGATCCGGTGACAGGAGAGGTCGTCAGCCGGCCGGAGTATCTGTTACTGCCTGCTACCTTCGGTTTTTGGGTTATGGTGATGATACTCTATCTGTTCTGTACCCGGAACGGATGCAACTTCTTGAACTGGTGGCAGAAATTATTTTTCGGCAAGCACAAAAAGGAGATTGTTGTCCGGGCCATGACGCGCCACACAAGTATTGTAGCTTTTATGGAAGTGATCACTATGCTATGGACGTGTTACCTGGTACTGATGTTTTGTTATGATGAACGGTTCTTTGGCGATCACCATCCGGTGACACTGTTGGT
>ENA-OQIG01000411-OQIG01000411.1-human-gut-metagenome-genome-assembly--contig:-NODE-411-length-25091-cov-4.774916_pt1 | contig 25091 bp, 27 predicted proteins | sample MGYA00242576_ERZ504741 | MGnify/ENA primary metagenome ERZ504741 (study PRJEB26092, sample SAMD00036436) | human gut metagenome | host: Homo sapiens | study: EMG produced TPA metagenomics assembly of... | reverse complement strand
TACTTTTTGGTGTATAATAGTTTTGCATCTTAGAGTCTTTCTAATTGTTGTTGTGGTGATTACAATTATATCTCTCTGAGATGTTTTTTGATACCCTTAGGTGGCTAACTTCATTTTAGAACTTTCCACTGTAAATTCAACTTTTAGTCTATTACGCTTTCCAGCTTCTTGTCCGCCTAGATATGTTGCTCGTAAGTCAAGGTCCTTGTCTAGAACGATAAAATCAGCTTTGTAACCTTTTTTGATTTGACCGCATCTATCGTCAATCCCAACAGAAATTGCTGCTGTGAGACTTGCCATACTAATGGCTTGCGCTTTTGAGGCGATTCCCCAATTGACTACATTTTTAACAGCATCCTTCAACTGAAGAATAGAACCTGCTAGAGCGCCATTTGATTTCAAACGTGCTGTTCCTTTTTCAACGATAACAGGAAATTCTCCAAGCATATAATCGCCATCTTCAAGACCACCAGCACTCATGCAATCCGTAATCAGGACAACATGTTCGTGGTCTTTTTGATGCATCAAATATCACATGCTGATGGATGCACATGATGCCCATCACAAATCAACTCAGCATAGGTATTTGGTAGTTCATAAACTGCACCGACCATACCTGGCTCACGATGATTAAGACCACGCATACCATTATAAGCATGAACCCAAACAGAAGCCCCTGCTTCGACTGCTTGCGCTGCTTGCTGGTAAGTAGCATCTGAATGTCCAAGAGCTACAATCACATTTTTACGAGTCGCATAATCAATAAAGTCTTCGACTTCGTCTCGTTCAGGTGCTAAAGCAATTTTTTTCAATAATCCTTTTGAACTTTTAAGCCATTGATCAAGTTCAGCTGTTGAAGGATTTTTCATATAAGACGGGTTTTGAGCCCCTTTGTATTTTTCTGTAAAATAAGGTCCTTCAAAGAAAAGTCCTTGGATCCGCGCACCGCTTTCTTTACCAGCAAAATCAGCTGCCGTACGACAAATATCATCTAAGATCTCAAATGATGCCGTCAAAGCTGTTGGTAAAAAACTTGTGACACCAGCTCCCAAAAGAGCCTTACTCATTGTCTCAAAAACCTCTTGATGATTGTCCATGACATCAACACCAGCAAAACCATGGATATGTGTGTCTACTAAACCAGGTGCCACACTAAAACCTGTATAATCTATAATGTCTGCATCATGCGGTGCTTCTGCTTGCCAATCGCCAAAAGAGTCACCTTCGATAGCAAGGTAACCTGCACCCTTAACATGGTAAGGATAGTAAAATTCATCTGCTTTGATATATTTTGTCATTTGAATCGCCTCCATGCTTATATTATAAAATAAAAGCGCTTTTTTGTAAATGGTATATACCAAAATTAGACCAATTTTTATTAACAGACCTTTCTATTGATTACAGATAATAACTTTTCCTTTAGCCGTAGCATCATCCATTATCAACTCACCAAGATCAGAAACTGTAATCACTCCACTTAAAGGATTTTTGATACTAATCACTGGTGTTGTGATACCGGCTGTAACTTCTAACTTTTCAAAAGCTAAATCTGCATCAAGCATTTTACAATTAATCAATGTTAGGTTTTTACAATAACAAAAAGGTTGCGTTCCAATGATGGTACAATTTTCAAAGGTCACATTTTCGCTATACCAAGCGAGATATTCACCTTTAACAATACTATTTTTAACGACAACATTTTTAGCATGCCAAAAAGCATCTTTGGTATTAAACTCACAATCCTCAAAAATAGAATCAGAAATGTACTGAAAAGAATATTTTCCATTCAAAGTTACTTGATGAAAATGAAGTCTATCCGAATGCAACATAAAATACTCGCTAGTGACAACAGTATCCGTCATCGCAATATCTTTCACCGACCAACCAAATTCAGGTTAGATAATCTCACTGTCAGAAATGGCAACATTTGAATATTCGCGTAAAGCCTTAATCCCGTGTAGTTTCGAATAACTAATCCTAATATTGTCTGAATACCAGAGAGCAGCTCTACAATTTTCCGTCATTTCTGAGTCAGTTATCACCAATCCTTTGTCATGCCAAAATGGATAGCGTAAATTAAAATAAAAGTCTCTTACTTCGATATTCTTACTTCCTTTTAAGGCACTTTCACCACCTGCTGGTCCCGTAAATTGACAAGTATCCACTAAAATATCGGAGCTAGCATATAAAGTTCACTCCTCGTCGTAAGTCTGATTCTTAATAAGTGTTTTCAAATCAATCTCTTTATCATCTCTTGATAGCACCATCCTACACCTTAGACTAAACTCCAAGTCAAGTGCTTATCTAATAAAAACGACAAAAAACACCTTCAAACCAGCAAAGGTTCAAAGATGTTAAATGTATGATTAAATTTGATTTTCAAGTACTTTTTCGACCAAGTTTAGAGCGTGATCTGTGATACGTGTACATGGTGTAATCAGATCGATGAAGTTAACCCCTGCAAGTGGTGTACATTCACCGTTGTTCATGCGTTTGATATGGTTCTTACGGATGCGGCGTTCCAAATGAGCGATATCTTTATGACGATCTACCAACTCATTTGCCAAAGGTAGATCGTTATCGATAACAACTTTCAATGAATCCAAAATCATGCGATGTGTTTCATGGTAAAGTTGATCAATTTCTTGAACGGAAGCTGGTGAGAAAGTAATATCTTTTGAAATATTGTGCTCCATCAAGTGAACCAAACTGATACTGTGGTCACCGATACGTTCCAAGTCACGTGATGAATCTAAGATACTTGATAAAATTTCACTTTCGTGTCGATTCAATTGTTCACTTGAAAGATCAATCAAATATTTAGTCAATTCTTCATCGACATTATTGATAGTATCTTCAAATTTTTGTGTCTTATCAGCGTATTTTTCATTACATGTTTCAACAAATAAGAATGCTGCTTCAAAGGCTTGTGTGGCAAAGGCACCCAAGTGAATCAATTCTTTTTTAGCATTACCAAGGGCAATAGCTGGCGCTTGTTTTAGAATAATCTTATCAAGGTAAACAGCTTTGTATTTAGCAGCTTCATCTTCACCAGGAATTAATTTTGTCACAACAAATGCCAATGTTCCAATGAATGGGAAGAGCAAGATGGTATTTGTAATGTTAAATGTTCCATGGGCAAAGGCAACCGTCATGGCTGGTGTCAATTTAAAGTGAACTTCCATCCATTGCATCAAGTTAGTAAATGGTACCAAAAGAATCATAAAGAGCACTGTTCCGACAACGTTGAAGAGAACGTGAGCTCCAGCCACACGTTTGGCTGCGATATTTGAACCAATCGCTGCTAACACGGCTGTGATACAAGTACCGATATTACTTCCTAAAAGAATAGGAATTGAGCCTTGAAGATCAAGTAAATGACCTGCGTATAACCCTTGTAAAATACCAATGATGGCAGCTGATGATTGGATAAGCATGGTCAAGCCAGTCCCAATCAAAACACCCATAATCGGTTTGTCACCTAAGGTTGCTAAATAATCCTGAAAGGCTGGAACAGTTTTTAATGGTCCCATAGCATCACCCATGATATTAAGCGAGAAGAAAATTCCTCCTACACCAAAGATGATACGTCCGATATTATTCAAACGTCGGTTTGACGTGAAGAATAACAAAGCAGCACCAATAAAAATCATTGGGAGTGCATAGTCACCTAAATTAAAACCAATCAGAAAGGACGTTACAGTCGTCCCGATATTGGCTCCCATGACAATACCAATCGCTTGTTGCAAGGTTAAAAGTCCTGCTGACACAAGGCCAACAGTGATAACTGTTACCCCTGAACTTGATTGGATTAGGGCTGACATGGCTAAACCAACAAGAATTCCTAAAAAAGGATTACTCGTATATTTGTCGATATAAAAACGAAGTCTGTCTCCTGCAGCCTGTTGTAGACCGTCTCCCATATATTTAATACTGAAGAGAAAGAGTCCTAGACCTCCAAAAAAACCAAAAGCAATTTCTTGCCAATTTACTGACACAGTCTTATCCTCAAATATTATAATTTTACCGGAAAAACCCGATGTTCCATTTTAATGTATTCAAAGAAAACAAACAAGTGTTTTTTAAGCTTTTTCTAATTGATAACTAACTAAAAAATGCTACTCTTTTAAGATAAGCGGTCATTTTCCCCTTTTTAGTAGCTATTTCTAAACATAAATGATAAAAAGACTAAAATTTGAGGGAGGTTTTTAGAAAAAATTAATGCGCTGTCATTTATATGTTATAATAGTTAAGGGCGCTGTGCTTGCCACAGAATGCTACTAAATACGTTTATTATCAAAAAATGTGATAACAACTTCTTTGTCACATCGCATTTATTTTATTATAGAAGGAGTTTTCATGAAAGCCTCAAAAAGTGAAGTTACTTATTTTATTCTAAGTATCATTTTAATTGCCTTTGCTGGTGGTATTTACCTTTTCTTTGGTAATACAAAGACTAATACGTCAAGTTCACAACCAAAAAGCTCAATCAGTTCTTCCTCTTTTAGTCAAGCTGACCTAGAAGCTAAAGCCCAAGAATTATTATCTGCTGCTCAAGCTAATCCGTCTGCTGAAGCTGTGACAAATACACAAGCGGCTATCAACAAAATCTCTGATGAAGCTAAGAAAACAGATTTCCAGTCTCAACTAGATGCTGTTTCTGCTGAAGTAACAAATCAAACAAATGCTGAAAATGCTGTCAAAACTGCTGAAGACAATCAAACTAGCGACAATGTCACTGCTGCTCAAGCTGCGATTGATGTGCTAACTAACCAAGCTACTAAAGATCAACTTCAAGCACGTCTTGACGCTGTTTCTAACGCTATTGCTGCTGCCAATACAGCAACTACAACTACAAATACTGCTACATCTTCTGACGACACAACTGAGTCTACTGTTGACCCAAATAACACCTCTCGCACTCCTACATCAGTTACAAATGATGGTACTTATACTTATTATAGCTATTAATGATCTCAATTGGATTTATCTTCTCGGCAATTGGTGCAACTTGCTTAGCCATTTCATCATTTGCTAAAACGAAAAAACTATGTTAACTTGGCAATTATCGGATTATTTCTTTACGATGATTGCTAATTTTTTACTCGGTGGTTACACTGGCGCTATTTCGATTAGCGTGTCTATCATTCATAACACGTTAATGATTAAACACTGGGATTCCATCTACACAACCGTTATTTTAGTGATTATCCAAGTTTCTGCAGGAACTTACTTTAACAACCTTGGTTTGATTGGCTTTCTTCCCTTGATTTCATCTGTGTCTTATACCATCATCACCTTTATGACTAGCAAAGTTCAATGGCTGCGCTGGGTTACTGTTGAAAATATGCTACTGTAGTCTTTTTACGATTTCACCATCAAAGCTTACCCTACTTTAGTTATGGATGTTGTTATCACATTAACGACCTTAATAGCTATTTCAAAATACAGTTCACTTAGTCATAAGAAAAATAAATCTTGATTTTTCATCAAGACTCAACTAAAAATAAACTCATTTCTGATACTTCTGCCGTGGTGAAAGTATCTTTTTTTGTTGTCGTTTCACTCGCAAATAGTCCTAAAATCAAGTTGTGGCAATAATGACATGAAATTGATTTTAGTTAAGACGTTTTTTTAATATGCAAAAACTACATGAGTCATACTCATGCAATTTTATATTGACTTACACTGTTTCATATCCTAATAAAATACCACCATCTTCACCGTAAAAGCTGCAAAGACCTGATGCTGGGATAAAGCGAACATCAGCTTGTGGGTATTTTTCTTTGATTTTGTCACTCAATTGTTGACAAGTTTTTTCGTTATTTGCGTGAGCATCATAACCTTGCCACCTTGGTAACCTTCTTTGAACATTTCCTCAACGGTTGCTTGAACAGCTTTCTTTTGACCACGCACTTTGTGAAGGAGTTCCAATTTTCCTTCGTCACTAGCTTTACCAACCATGCGGATATTAAAAAGGCCAACAACTTTCCCGACTAGCTTGCTCAAACGTCCATTTTTGACAAGGTTATCCACACGTGCCAAAACAAATAGCAATTTTGTCTTTTCTTGATAAGCCGTGATAGCTTCGACCACTTCATCAAAGCTTAAGCCTTTAGCAATCAGACGATTTAATTCTTCGACGATTAAATCAATCTCACCACCTGCAGACAAAGAGTCAATAACGTGAACATTGACATTTGGATGTTCCTCCAAAAGCATGTGTTTTGCAACCTGCGCACTATTGTGACTTCCTGAAAGATTACCTGTAATCGTGATAGCAATAACATTTTCAGCACCTTGGTAAGCTTGTAAGAAGGCATCTGGGCTAGGGCAACTTGATTTTGATGAAACAGGACTTGCGTACATGGTTGTCATCATATTAGCAACGTCTAATCCTTCATCATCCACAAAAATTTCTGAACCAATTTGAATTGTTAGTGGGACATTTTGAAATTCTGTGTGTTCTGCAAGCCCTTCAATATGTCGAAGGTCACAACCTGAATCAGTCACAATTTTCCAAGTCATATCTATTTCCTCCAATTCATTCGAAATTTAAATTCATTTGACAAACAAACTATTTTCACCTAAAATTATATCATTAATGTCTTTATCTTAGTATTAAAAACAATCAGATGTCACAAGTAAGAGGGTTTTGTCATGACGGAAAAGATAATTTCAAAAAAGTCCTTACAAAATTTAAAAGTTTCTAATAAAGAATCACGAAAATTGACACGTGAAGCGCTAGAAACTGCACTTTTGCTCCTTCTTGAAAAGAAAACCTTGAGCCAAATTACGATTTCAGAACTCGTTGCTAAAGCTGGTGTCTCACGCAACGCTTTCTACCGTAATTATAAGTCTAAAGAAGCTATTTTAGAGTCTATTCTAACCCAAATCGTTCGTCGTATTTTTCGTGGTCTCAAAGCATTTGATTTGAAAAATCAGCTCTCCCAAGCATGGCTTTTCATTCTGAATGAAGCCAAAAAAGAGGCACAAGTTCTTGGCTTCATTTTTGAACAACACCTAGAAAACTCTTGACGAGCATCGTCTCTAAACGATTAAAAGCTTATCAAAGGTTCAATAAAAAACATGATTCACACTACACGAATTCTTTCTGGAGTAACGCCATTATCTCAGTTCTTTCAAACTGGGTAGCTGATGACATGCGTATCCCTGCTGAGGAAGTAGCTGCAATCGGCTTGCCACTTTTCTTATAAGAAGAAAATACCGACCACAATTAGGTCGGTATTTTTATTATTTCAAAACATAATCGTAAATAGCCTGAGCTACTCCGGCATTGTCATTAGTTGTTGTTTCGTAGCGGCAAATAGATTTGACTTCGTCTGTCGTCCATTTCCCATAGCAACGCTATGATAAGCAAATTCAAGCATTTCAAGGTCGTTGGCAGCATCACCAAGTGCCATGACTTGCTCTGGTGAGAAGCCAAGTTTTTCTGACAAAGCTTTAAGAGCTGTTGCTTTAGTGTAGCCTTTTGGCATAGCTTCAAAGATATATTCTTGGCTACGAACCACACTAAAATCTTTAGCCAAAGCTGTTTCTTTTGCTTCTTGAAATGGATTTAATTGTGGCGCTTTTGCCATGTACATAGCTTGGAAGATGATTTCGTCTGTCGCCTTCATCTCATCAAGTGTGACTGCATGAGCGATATCAAAGACAAGACCAGCATCGTATTGGACAAGTTCTGGAACTTCTTCACCTACAGCGTAATAATGTTTTTCACCTGTCAAGGTTAAGCAAACATCTGGATAATCAGCAACAGCTTCGTTCAATTTATCTAGCTCTTCATTTGTGACTTGAGCATAAAAAACAAGTTCCCAATTTTTGGTATTGTAAATGGTGCAACCATTATTCATGATGATGTATTCTTCATCGTCCAAGCCCAATTTTTCAAAAAATGGAAGAATTCCTGATTTTGGACGTCCTGTACAAAGAACAATTTTTACCCCGGCTTGTGCCGCTTTTTGGATTGCTTTGACATTTTCTTCAGGAATTTTTTATCTGAATTAAGTAATGTTCCATCTAAATCGATTGCAATTAATTTAATCATTTTTAGTGACCTTCCGTTTAATTTTTGGCAAATGCCACTGACGCCAGTAGCCTATCATACGTAAGATTGTCAGAATTAAAACTAATACATAATAGCCTGGATCGTTATGAACGATTTTAAAATAAATCGCAAGCGCCGCTAAAATTGCCCAACCAGCGTAAACTTCACTTCTAAGCACACTTGGTTTTCGACCAGCTAAGATATCTCGGACAATACCACCACCTGCACCAGTCAAAACAGCGGCAACAATCACCGCACTTAAAGGTTGATGAAGTTTAACAGCATACATAGCTCCTTGAACACTAAAAGCTGCAAGACCAATAGCATCCGTCAAGACTTCTGCTTTTCGCCAACCTTTGTGAGTAATGATATTTGGAAATACCATGATAAATAACATGGCTGCCAAGGCAAAATAAAAACACTGACTCTGAGACCAGAGGGCGCTAATCGGCAAACCAATCAAAAGATTACGAATAGCTCCACCACCAAAGGCAGTCACAAAACCTAGGATAAAAATCCCAAGTATGTCAAAATCTTCTTCCATCGCGACGATTGCTCCAGATAAAGCAAAGGCGATAGAACCAATGATACTTAATAAATCCCAAACATTCATCGTCATTTTGATTCCAAACTATTTTTTTTCTTACTAGACTAGTTTATCATTTTTAAAGAAGTAAAAAAACAGAGCAAGCTCTGTTTTTCTAAATTTTACTTAATTTCTTTTCCGAGGCTAAATTTTGTTCCTTTAAGCGCACGTTTTAAAAAGAACTTAAATGGACGTCCTGTGATAGTCGCTTGTTTTTTCTCTAAATCAACATTAACTGCTTTCACGCCAGAAACAGCTGATAATTTTTCAGTCACTTTTGTGACACAACCTTGGCATTTCATGCCTGTTACTTCATATGTTTTTTCCATGAGAAACTCCTTTATTTTAATGTCATGTATTTTAAGCGAAGGGCATTTAGAACCACTGACACTGAACTAAAGCCCATAGCAAGTCCTGCAATCATGGGATTAAGCAAAGGTCCACCAAAGAGATACAAAACTCCCATCGCAACTGGAATCGCTAGAATATTGTAGATGAATGCCCAGAAGAGATTTTCCTTAACCACTTTAATCGTCAAACAACTGATGCTTAAAGCTCTGAGGACATCTGAAATTTCTGGTTTCATTAGGATAATATCCGCTGACTCAATGGCAATGTCAGTTCCTGAACCTACCGCAATCCCAATATCTGCTACTGCTAACGCTGGCGCATCATTAATCCCGTCACCGACCATGGCAACCATTTTTCCTTGACGCTGCAAGTCTTAATAGCTTGTGATTTTTGGTCAGGCAAGACTTCGCTAATCACAGTCTTAATGCCGGCTTGTTTGGCAATAGCTTGCGCGGTATTGCTGTTATCTCCTGTTAGTAAAACAACATCAATGCCTTGATTTTGTAATTTAGCGACGGTATCTTTACTATCTGCTTTTAACAAATCCGCTACGGTAATTACTCCTATCAGTTGCTCATTAGCCGAGATGTAAATCGGTGTTTGACCTTTTTGTGTCGCAGCCAGCACAGCTGTTTCACTCGCGGTCAAATCAACTTGTAACTCTTCCATCAATCTGCGGTTACCGACGTAAACGGTCTTCCCTGCAAGATCAGCTTGTAAACCTCGTCCTGTCAAAGAAGTGAAATTCTCAACTTCTTCCAAAGTTAGTTTGTCAGCGCTAGCTTTTTCTACAATAGCCTGACTAAGTGGATGCTCTGAATACTTTTCAACGGAAGCGACCTGAACAAGCAGGCTCTTTTCATCACCGTGATAGGCGATAACATCAACCACTTGTGGTTTTCCTTGTGTAATAGTTCCTGTCTTATCAAAGACCATGGTATCAATGTGATGAGCATTTTCAAGGACGTCACCACGTTTGTAAAGAATCCCGTTTTCAGCGCCTCGACCAGTTCCGACCATGATGGCTGTTGGTGTGGCAAGTCCAAGAGCACATGGACAAGCAATCACCAGAATAGCGATAGCGACTTGGAGAGCAAAAACAAAACTTTCACCCTTGGCAAAATACCAGAATAAGAAAGTAATCAAAGCGATAGTCATAACTGCTGGCACAAAAACACCAGCAACCTTATCAGCAATCTTAGCAATCGGTGCTTTGGTTTGTTGGGCATCTTCAACCAGTTTAATGATTTGGGCTAAAAGAGTTTCATCACCGACTTTTTCAGCACGAATGGTTAGGGAACCTTGTCCATTGATTGAAGCTCCAAACACCTTATCATCTGCTACTTTTTCCACTGGGATACTTTCACCCGTCAGCATTGATTCATCAATAGCCGAATGTCCTGACACCACATAACCATCAACAGGAATTTTTTCACCTGGTTTGACCATGATAAGGTCACCTACTTGAACCTGATCAATTGGGATTTTCTGCTCAACACCATCTCGGATAACCATTGCTTCTTTAGCAGATAAGGTTAAGAGCTTTTGGATGGCATCGGATGTTCGGCCTTTCGACAAGGTTTCAAAATATTTTCCCAAGGTAATCAAGGTCAAAATCACCGCAACTGATTCAAAGTACAGCATATGCACGTGATGAACATGCCCAAGAATGATGTGGTAAGTGCTGTAAAGACTATAAAGAAATGCTGCGGTTGTTGCCAAAGCTACTAAGGAATCCATATTAGGATGTACTTTTAACAAAGCACGAAAACCATTAACATAAAAACGGCGCCCAAAGTACATGACTGGTAAAGTCAATGCAAGCTGAACCAGCGCAAAAATCAAAGGATGCTCACTCATGCTAACAACTTTTGGCACCCACATGCCCATCATACTGCCCATCGAGAGATAAAGCAAGGGAATCGCAAAAGTCGCAGACCACAAAAACTTATGCCACATATTATGAGTGGCTTCGCTCTGGCGTTCTGATTGGCTTTTAGCTGTTGTTGGGTTAAAGACACAAGCGCCATACCCAGCATCCACAACAGCTTTTTCAATCTCAGCTTCACTGACTAAGTCAGGATTATAGCGTACAGTCATCTTCTCTGTTGTCAGATTAACAACCGCTGAATCGACATGATCTATTTTATTGACAGCATTCTCGACGGTTAAAGCACAAGCCGCACAAGTCATACCGTCAATGACAAAGACTTCTTCTTTTTCCATAAGATACCTTCCTATCAGAAATCTGACAAATCAACCATTAAAGACCAAGGTGTTCTTTACAACGACATTGTCCAGGAATACAATTACACGGTACTTCATCCAAAGCTTCTTTTTCTTTGATGATAGCAGAGCTTGTAAATCAGCAATGTCAGAAGTCTCATTGGCGTTTCTTTCAACAGATGTTCAAGAATAGTCTTGTGCTTACGCTGACAAAATTTATCAAATAAGTCATCAGCCTGCTGGTTCATAGCTTCTTGCTCAGACAAGAGACTTGAATAGAGAAAAGCTTTGCCAGACCTCTTTCTTGTCAAGTAACCTTTATCAACTAAACGTTTCAACAAAGTCTTAACCGTTGAGGCTGTCCAGCTATTTTTTTCACCTAGAACATCAAGAATCTGACCACTCGTCGCCGCATCTTTAGTCCAAATCACGCGTATGATCTCCCATTCTGATTTTGAAATTGACATAGCATTCCTTTCTAAATATCTTTTTTTGGTTTACGTTTGTAAATTCATTATATTTCTATGGTCTACATTTGTCAACTATAACTGCAAAAAATAGTCCGAAATTTAATATTTCGAACTTTAAACACAAATAACTTTGTGCTCTGAGTAATTTAGAAGAGTTTACACCTTCATCCTAGTTCTTTACGCTAGAATTTGCAAGCGCGGCCATCTCTTTTGCCAATCTTTCTTTTTCAAGCGCTCACGGTAGACTGCCATACGCTCTTCATCTGCTAAGAAATGTGGTGTCAGTTGCACAATAAAATTAACAATATCATCACCGTAAGGCAAAAATAATTCTAAATCACCATCTTTTAAACGTGCTGCTATAGCTGTACAGCGTTCTGGATATTTACTGATAGCACCTCTAGCATTTTGATAAGGGGCTGTGTGCGGACTGTGACCATGCATAAAGACCTGATTTTTGACTTCCCATTGATAACTAGGGTAGGCCACTTGAAGCTGTTCTTGAATAGCTTAAGTCTTCTCATAAGTAATCTCAGGGGCAAAAAAGACAACATCAATGTCACTTGTATCCAACAAACCTGGCTTTCCTGATAAGACATCCAAACGTAATTACGAAGTGCCCCCGCAGCAAGCCAAGCATCTGGCAGCTCAAGCTCAGCTATTATAGTTAAAATCGCTATCAACTCTTTATCGCTTGCAAATAAAGCTTTGAAATCTATCATTTTCCTCTCTTTGATAAGCTTTTACAAATTCTTGCAGAGCCTTTAAATCATCTACAAAAATGGCCTTATCACGATCTTCTTGTCTCAAAAATTCCGTAGTCACCATTTGGTCAAAAAGGGCTTTGAGAGGGTTATAATAACCATTCAAATTAAGAAAAAGACACGGTTTATGATGGAGCCCAATGCGTGCCCAAGAAAAAGCTTGGACAATTTCCTCAAGAGTTCCAGGACCACCTGGAAAAGCCAAAAAAAGCTCCCCATTATCCATTAAGAGTCGCTTACGCTCATCCATATCAGCTACCACAGTGAGCTCTGTTAAATGCAAATGAGCTTTTTCACGCTTTTTAAAATCAAGCGGAATAATACCATAAACCTCTCCGCCATCAGCTAAAACCGTATCTGCCAAAATGCCCATTAGACCATCTTTACTGCCACCATAGATTAATTGATGCTTCTGTTTGGCTAACCAATGACCTAATTCAATGATATTTTCCTTATAAATCGGGTCATTGCCAAAACTTGACCCCAAATAAACCGTAATTTTCATCTTCACAATATTCCTCGCTAAACCACTTTCATTATATCACACCCAAAAAAGGCCTGCCAAGTGGCAGACCTTTCTCATATAAATTCTAGTTAACTAAAATTTATTTTTTAGCTTCCAAATCACGAAGCAATTGATCGATTTTATTTCCGTATTCGATTGATTCATCTTTGATAAATATCAAATCTGGGATTTTGTACATTGTCAAGTTGCGACCGAGTTCGCGTTTGATTGTACCTTTAGCTTTTTCAAGACCAATTTGGGCTTTTTGGTTATCTGATGCAAGTTCAGAGTGAATTGTGTAATACACTTTAGCCATTGAAAGGTCTCCAAGCATTTGAACATCAGTAATTGTCACATCTTGAACACGTGGGTCGCGAACTTTTTTATGCAAAATTTCATTGACTTCACGTTTGATTTCCATACCAACACGGTCGACACGATGATTAGCCATAGTTATTTCCTTTCTAATCTTTTTGAAAAAGCTAGGCTAAGCAAGCCTAGCTTTTATTCATTTATAACTGTAACGTTTAAGAAAAGCTACATAGGGATTGCCATATTCTCATTAGAGATTTTAGTTTCTTAGAAAATGGAGCGTTTCGACGTCTAAAACTTCAGTCGATTATACTGAAAGTTTTAGACTAGTGTAACGTTTAGGCAAGGCACCATAGTGCTTGCCGTATTCCCATTAGAAACTTCAGTCTCAATGGGAATTAACGTTTAATTTCTTCCATAACGTAAGCTTCGATAACGTCATCAACTTTGATATCGTTGTAGTTTTCAATCATCAAACCACCTTCTTGGCCGTTTCCGATTTCTTTAACGTCATCTTTGAAGTGTTTAAGGCTAGCAAGTTTACCGTCGAAGATAACGACACCGTCACGGATGACACGTGCGCTAGCATCACGCGTAATTTTACCATTTGTAACCATGAATCCACCGATTGTACCAACTTTAGATACTTTAAATGTTTCACGGATAAGAGCTTCACCGATGATTTTTTCTTTGTATTCAGGGTCAAGCATACCTTTCATAGCATCTTCAACTTCTTCGATAACTTTGTAGATGATTGAGTGAAGACGAATATCTACTTCATCAGCTTCTGCTTGTTCGCGAGCTTGTGGTGTAGGGCGGACGTTAAATCCAATGATGAAGGCATTTGATGCTTCAGCAAGAGTAACGTCTGATTCGTTGATAGCACCTACGGCTGAGTGAACAACTGAAACTTTTACGCCTTCAACATCGATTTTAAGAAGTGAGGCAGCAAGGGCTTCAACAGAACCTTGTACGTCAGCTTTGATGATGACGTTAACAGTCTTAACTTGACCTGCTTTAAGGGTATCAAAGAGGTTTTCAAGACTAACACGTTGAGTAACTTGACGTTGTTTCAACAAAGCACGTTTAGCACGTTCTTCACCGGCTGCACGCGCAGCTTTTTCATCTTCGTAAACCGCAAAGTGGTCACCTGCCATAGGCACATCATTCAAACCAGTGATTGATACTGGTGTTGATGGTTCTGCCACTTTAACACGGCGTCCAAGGTCATTAACCATAGCACGAACACGACCGAATGTATTACCAACAACGATTGGGTCTTGAACATGAAGAGTACCTTGTTGGACAAGAAGTGTTGCCACAGGTCCTTTACCTTTATCAAGACGAGCTTCGATAACAGTACCGATAGCGCGAACTGTTGGGTCAGCTTTCAATTCTTCCATTTCAGCAACAAGAAGAACTGTTTCTAACAATTCATCAATGTTTTTACCAAATTTAGCTGAAATTTCAACGAATTCACAGTCACCACCCCAAGCAGTTGAGATGATTCCGTGTTCTGCCAATTCACCGATAACACGTTCTGGGTTAGCACCTGGTTTATCAATCTTGTTGATAGCAACGATGATTGGGACACCAGCGGCTTTAGAGTGGTTAATAGCTTCGATTGTTTGAGGCATAACACCGTCATCAGCGGCAACAATCAAGATAGTGATATCTGTGATTGAGGCACCACGCGCACGCATTGATGTAAAGGCCGCGTGACCTGGTGTATCAAGGAAGGTAATTTTCTTACCATTTTCAACGATTTGGTAAGCACCGATGTGTTGAGTGATACCACCAGCTTCGCCTGTAGCGACACGTGAATTACGAAGGGTATCAAGAAGGGTTGTTTTACCGTGGTCAACGTGTCCCATGATAGTTACGACAGGAGCACGTTCAACCATTTCGTCTGGGTTGAGGTAGCCTTCGTCAGCAAAGAAGCGTTCGATATCAGCTTCATCAACTTCGACTTTTTTGTGTGCTTCAATACCATAATCAACATCAACAATTCGATTGTATCACTGTCGAGGGATTGGTTTTGAGTGGCCATAACACCCATCAAGAAGAGTTTCTTAACGATTTCTGCTGGTTCGCGTTTGATACGTTTTGCGATCTCAGCAACAGTCATGCCTTCAGTATATTCAAATTCTTTAGGTAATTCGTGGAACTTACGCTCTGTTACAGGTTTTGGAGCATTGTTACGATTGTTATGTTTACCTTTTTTGTTTTTCTTATTATTATTCCAGTTACTATTTCTTTGATTTCTCACTTGGTTATGATTATTCCAATTTTTTCTATTCTTGCGTAGTCTATCTTCATTATCACGTTCATAATCACGTGATTTTTCAGGACGAGCTTGTTTCTTACGACGTTTATCTACAGCAGGTGCTGCTTGTTCTGCAGCCACATATTTTGACGCAGAAGTTGCAGGTTTTGCTGCTTTTGCTTTGTGTTCTTCAGCCTTAGCTTTCGCTTCCACATGAGCTTTGTGCTCTTGTTCTTTAGTTGCTTTTGCTTTACGCTTAGCAGCTTCTTTTTCGTGAATGCGATTTTCGCTTTGGCGAGAATACTCAGCATTTTGTTCTGCTTTCAAAGCAGCGGCACGTGCCTTGAAATCGATACGTGGTTTTGCTGCTTGATTTCGATCGTTTCGTTGATCTCTTTGGTGATTATCACGCTGTTGATCTCTTCGATTATGATTTTGAGAATTGCGATCGCGTTGTTTGCGATTATTTCGGGCATTCTCTTGCCTGTCACGATTAGAACGATTGTCGCGTCCTTTATTGTTATTGCGCTTTTTATCGCCGCCTTTAGCTCGTTTTTCAGCTTCAGCTTTAGCACGCGCTTCACGTTCCGCCTTGAAATTACGGCTCTGAGGTTTAGCAGGAGCTACTTTAGGAGCTTCTGCAACTATTTTCTCAGCTACTTTTTCAACTTTGGCTTTTGCCGCAGCTGGTTTGGCATCCCCTGAGAATTTCGCCACAATTCGTTTGGCATCAGATTCGTCAACGCTAGAAGAATGGCTCTTCACATCAAGTCCTAGCTCTTGAGCATAGTCAACAACTTCTTTGCTTGATTTGCCCAGTTCTTTAGCGATTTCATATAATCTTTTCTTTGACAATTGATGTCCTCCTATTCTGTTAGTTCATAAGAGTCCTCATTTTCTTTGAAAATCCAGCGTCTGCTATGGCAACCACTTTACGTGGTTTACCAAGCGCAGCACTTAATTCCAGTGTGTTAAACACTGTGGAGACTTCTACTTTGTAATAATGACTTTTATCAGTTGTTTTCTTTGTCAAATTATCACCAGCATCATTTGCCAGAAAAACAATTTTGCTTTGCCAGATTGGATAGCCTTAATGACTAATTCTTCTCCAGAAATAACTTTTCCTGCACGTTGTGCTAGGCCAATTAAATTTGACAATCTTTGGTGGTTATTCAAGACCTAACTCTCTTCTTTTGACTTTGTGATCTACGTAAGCAATCAATTCATCATAAAATGATTCAGGAACTTCCATTGAAAAGCTACGGTTAAAGACGCGTTTTTCTTTGGCTTGAAGAGCTTCTGCATTGTCAAGTTTGATGTAAGCACCACGTCCGTTTTGCTTACCAGTTGGATCGATAAAAATCTCACCTTCTTTGTTCTTAACAATGCGAAGTAAATCACGCTTATCAATAACTTCACCTGAAACAACTGATTTTCTTAAAGGTATTTTACGTGTTTTAGCCATGAAACACCTCTATCTTTCTTATTCTGCGTCGTTTGCTACAACTTCTGTTTCAGCAGTTTCAGCAACTTCTTCAGCTGGAGCAGCTGCTTGTTCTGCACGTTCAGCTTCAAATGCTTCATATTCTGAAGCAGATTTGATGTCGATACGGTAGCCAGTCAAATGTGCGGCCAAACGAACGTTTTGTCCACGACGACCGATAGCAAGTGACAATTTGTTGTCAGGAACAACAACAGTTGCACGTTTGCTGTCTTCTTCGTCGAAAAGAACCATATCAACTTCAGCTGGTGCGATAGCGTTGTAGATGAATTCAGCTGGATCTTCAACCCATTGGATAACATCAATATTTTCTTCAACAGGAACTTCTACGCCAGCTTTAGCATCGTAACGTTTTGGATGGAATTTGCTGATAACTTTTTTGATGTTGCTTCCACCACGACCAACGATTGTACCGATAGCATCAACGTTTGGATTGTGGCTACGAACAGCAACTTTTGTACGATCTCCAGCCTCACGTGAAACGCTCATGATTTCAACAGTTCCGTCAAATACTTCAGGAATTTCTTGTTCCATGATACGTTTGATGAATTGAGGGTGGCTACGGCTTACAAAGACGTTAACACCTTTTGGATTGTTTTCAACTTTGTAAACGTAAACTTCTATACGGTCGTGTGATTTCCATGTTTCACCAGGAATTTGGTCTTGGTGTGACAATTGTGCTTCAAGAGAACCAAGGTTAACATAGATGAAACGTTGGTCGAAGCGTTCAACAGTACCAGTCATGATTTCGCCTTCGTGTTGTTTGTACTCGTTGTAAGTCACTTCACGAATTTGACGATGCATTTTTTCCATGATTGTTTGTTTAGCTGATTGAGCAGCCACACGACCAAATTCAGCAACAGATTCTTCAAAGCGAATTTTGTCACCTAATTCGTAAGCTGAGCTAATTTTCAATGCATCTGACAAGCTGATTTCTAGACGGCTATCAAAAACTTCTTCAACAACTTCACGAACTGTGTAGACTTTAAAGTCACCTTTTTTGTCGTCGAATTCAATAACACATGATTCAGATTGACCATAACGACGTTTATAAGCTGATTTCAAAGATTCTTTGACAGCGTCGATGATATCGTCTTTGTTAATGTGTTTTTCTTCTTCCAAAATACGGAAGGCTTCTAGCATTTCTTTGCTCATTTTTTTCATTGCCCTGCATGGATAAGCAGGATGTAATCCTTTCGTTTATATCTAAGTAAAATCAGATTGTAGTTTGTTGTAGTAGTTTGACTACAATTTCACTGCCAAACGCGCTTTTGCAACTGTTGAATATGGAATTTCAACGGTTTTCTTGCGTGTTTTGTCCAAATAATCAATGGTCAATGTTTCACCATCAAAAGCTACAAGGTCTCCTTGGAACACCTTAACTTTATCAATAGCTTTGTAAAGACTAACATTGACATAAGAACCTACAGCTTTTTCAAGAGCTTCTTTCGTTTTTAACGGGCGTTCTAAACCAGGGCTAGACACTTCCAACATATATTGCTCTGGAAATGGGTCTGGTTTAATCGCATCAAGCAAAGGGCTGATGATTTCAGTCAAATCAGCTGTATCATTTACGGTAATCCCTTCTGGTTTGTCAATTAAAATGCTAAGCACATAATCGCTACCCATTTTCCCATACTCGACATCAACCAATTCAAACGGCTCTTTAATAGCTGGTGCAACCACTTCTGTAACGACATCAATGATTGTATTTGCGTTTGCGATAAGAATCCCCTCCTTTATCTTTCAAAATCAAAAATAGAAAGTTCACTACGCTCATTCACTTCTAGAAAGTAGATTTGTAGCGTCTCATCGTAGAACTTTGCTCTTAATCTCGTGTAATCACTAGCCTTTTAGGCTAAAATGAGATTTAAGCACCACAAGAGGCGAAGTCACAAACTCCGCCTCCTTCTACATATTTTCTATTATAGTAGCATATTTTATTTGAAATATCAAGACTTATGCTTGATAAAGCTAGAAAACTTACCCTTTTCCAGCAAGAATATCTGATACTTTATACAATCCTGGGGAATATGTCCGACCGAAAAGCTTTTTCGTCAAGGCATTAAACGTATAATGGTCATCTAAAATCAAGACTTCGTCATATGTTTTTAAGAGTGCAATAGAGTCATCGTCTGTTAAATTGAAATCATCTCTAGTATCGACATTTTCATTCCAGAGGTAATAACTACTAGTATATTGGACAAAATAACTATCTACATTCTCCTTGTCTGCTGTTACAACCAAAATTCTATCCGTTGACGAATCACTCTGACTTCCAGTAAGCTGATGAATTTCTTTTGCGACCTCGTTTGTTTCCTGATTGTTATTGTAAACAATGCTATTATTTTCTGACAAGAACATTCCAATGGCATAAACTGTCAAAACAAGGCTTGCGTATTGGTACAAGCGTTTATTAAATAAGCTCTTGTAAGACCTAGCATTACGTTTACTAATGATTTTTTCATACAGACACTTGTCCATTACCCATGCTAAAGACATGGTCAAACAACCAAAAAGCAAAGATAACGATGCTCGAAGCATAGCGCTCAAATCCTGCTAATTCTAACGCTTCATCAGTCGGCATTGCTGTCAGATACATGAGCAAAATACCAATATAGTAAGTCACAATCGAAATATCAACAAATCCCCATGTCAACAAGACAAATTTCTTATATTTCAAACGAATGCCAATCACAACAAAGGCAATCAGCATAATCAGATTGATTATCAAAATTCCATTGCTTGCCAAACTGTCAAACGTAAACACCGATTTGACAAAAAGAGTGATAATTTTTTGTGGGTCGCCTGACAGATTTCCCGTCAATACCTGACCAAGTTCTGACATGGACACCGCATGCTTGGCACTTGAGGCATTTGGAAAGTTATCCGTCACATGCTTTTGCCAAATAACAAAAGGAAGAAAGCTGACTAGTAAGGTCATTATGAGCAGCACTAGTGCCTTTAAACGTGCTCTTTTACGAACAAGTAAACGCACAATACAAACCACATAAGCTACTAAAACGAGAGCGACAAAGAAAAGTCCACTTACTTTGACGATACTTAATAATCCAAGAATTACCGCCGTATTTAGCGACAAAAACCAGAAACGATTACGATAGGCAAAACAACCTGCTATGGCTGCCAAAGCCAAGGCTGGAAGCAGAAAATCAACCAGCAAATTATTTAATCGAATAGCAATGTTGAACGTATTAAAAACAGCAAACGAAGCAAAAATCATGCTAACCATTAAGACACGTCGATCATCACGAAGTGCTGCAAACATGGCATAAAGAGATGAAGCAATCAAGAAGAATTGCCCGATCAACATACTGCCTTCTGAAAAGCCTACGATAGTCGTGAAAAAATAAATGAAAAGTGAACTTCCAACAGGATAGGTATAATAACTAATAATCGTATCCTGCTGTGTTGGCAAAGCATTATTGATATGGAAAAATTTTACAATCGTTGCCCAATGCGTAAAATTATCATAATGTAAAAGCGGTGAATACCAGAGCGTTATTCCAAACAAAAGCAAATAAGCCATCATTCCAAGCGCAATATAATCAAGTCTCCTAAAGCGATATTTCTTTTTCCATACCGCCCAAAGATAATAAAGACTCAAAAGACAGCCTAAAACAGAAATGGCATACACAGTCTGTAACATAAAGCCTAACAAACTACCAAGTACAATACCAATGTAATGACCGAAAATGTAAACACCCATGTCAAACGACGATTCATCTTCACAGTATTACGGAAAAAAGCATCATACCCTATAGTAATTACAAAGAACAACAGTAATCTAGCAATACTAATCATACTCTCCCTCTCCACTCATTGGCTAAGGCTTTAAAAGCAGGTAAGCTATCCAAATCCGCTAATTGGTAACTTGATAAAGCGATTCGCCTCTATCAATATCATAGGACACAAAAGTCAACTGAATTGGTAAATCTTTGTAGGTAAATGCGACATTCGGTTCTTTTTTAGGATTTGTCAATTTTCCAGAAAATGTCATGTAATAATAATCTGTCTTTCTAAGCTGGCGTTTTTTTCCAGCAACTTGAACCTCTTCATTGACTCGGACTTTCGGAAAAGCTACTTGGTCATAGGCTGAAATAGGACGTTCATTACTTTGGAAACGTTGACTAAAGTTCTCAAATAAATCATCCCATGTTGTCATCCAAGGGTCTTTTTCCTTCGGAAGATTGTGATTAACGCGGTCATAAATGTACTGATAAAATTCACGCTTATCAGCTTCAGGAACTTCTGAAAATTGAACGCCGTAGCGCCAGCCATTATCAATCGCAAAAACACGAATAACATGACCTTTTACCCTCGTATGATAATCATGTGATTGCAAATTAAGCGTCAGTTCTTTTTCTTTCGGCAAATACAATGGTAAATTCGTATAGAATGAAATCCCCGTTTCTGAAATATCACAGACTCTCACTTGGTAAGAATCATCATCAACCTCAACAACCATAGCTTCATCAACAGTAAAACGCTCACTTGAGCGATAAATCGGACGACCAAACGCACAGAAAATCGCAAAGGTCAAATTGATAATATGATAAATTAACCAAAAACTGATAATACTTCCATAAAAAAGCTCTGAACCAAATTTTCCATAGTTAAAAATCACCAAACCATAAACGGCTAATCCCCACAAAACAAGATAAGGAAGCGCATAAAGGTACAACGTCCACGACGTATCATTTCCCTTACGTGTCACCTTAAATTTTTTCTCGCTAATGCCAAAGGACTCCAACATCATGGGAATAAACAAATACGGAGCAAAAATCGTTTCCACAATTTCTCCCCAAACCTGTGTTCGGTATTGTTTTGAGACTTCTCGCATTGACAAGCGTGTCAAGGCGTAACTTGGCAACCAGAATAGGAACAGTAGCCAGATATTTGACACCACCACACGTACATGGAAAACCGTATATAAAATCGGCGCCAAGATATACAACAACCGTCTAAAGAAAGACCACCAATAAAGATAGCTATTAATATAAACAATTCTTTGCCCCTTTGTCAATTTGGGATTAAAGAAGATATTCATATTGTAGCTACTGCGAATAACGCCACGTCCCCAACGCACGCGCTGTTTGATGACACTCTTCAAATCTGTTGGCGTTAACCCACTAGCCATTGGACTTTTCGTCGAATAATTTACATAGCCAGCCACATTCATCCGAACACCTAGCTCGAAATCCTCCGTAATGGTATCTGTCGGAAAACCACCAACATCTTCAATCGCCTTGCGGAAAATAACCGTATTAGATCCCGTATAAACCGCTGCACCGTGCGAATTATTGAAAATATTAATTTCTTTGGAAAAGATATCTTGTTCGTTTGGTAAGGTTGATTCTGAAAACAAGTTAAATTGGAAAATATCAGCATTGTAAAAACTTTGTGGCGTTTGAATCAAACCAACTTTTGACTTATCATAATCGTCACCATTTTCATAAGCCTCAACTTGTTCAACAAAATAGGGCACAGTCTCCAACAGGAATTTACGATAAGGAATCATATCAGCATCAAATGTCGCCACCAAAGGTGATGACGTCTGATGTAAAGCATTATTGTAGTTTCCTGATTTGGCATCTTTATTATCCGCCAAACCAAAATAACCAACACCAAGCTCATCAGCCAATTTGGAAACTTCTAGACGATTGGTATCATCACAGACGTAGATATGCACCTTAGACTTATCAGGATATTCCATAAAAGTGCAGGCATTAATCGTCTTATAAAGCAACTCTGGATCCTCATTATGCGTTGCAATCAAAACATCCACATCTGGGTAACGCTCCTTAGCATCTCAGGCTTTTCAAGCTCAAAGTCCTTTTGCTTATTCCAAATGAGAATGTAACCTGTAATGGCTGAAACTACCTCACTTCCCCACAATAAAATCCCAAAGATTAGCGCAAACCATGAATCATGCCACGGAATAGTCGCCACCAAACGCCAAGTTAAATAAAAGGCAGTCGTTACAAATGCAACGAAATAGAGTACCCTCTTACTGGTCTTCATTCTCGCCTCCACTAAAAATCAAATGTTTTTGCACAAAATAACTGACAAAGAAAAGTGTACCATCAACTAAAATCTTCACCAATGAAATTGGCAGCATCGTCAAGGTATTTCCTAGAACTGTTACCAATAAACTTGACAAAACAATCTGTACTACCACCAAAGTGAAGTATTTTATCGCACTATTTGATTGACCTTGTTTAAAAACCACTTTATGATTCAAGGTGAAATTAACAACAGATGATATCGCACGCGCTAAAACCGAAGCTAACGTCACCGCACTAAAACTCAATCCATTAAACAAAGAAATTAAAATCGTAAAAGCAACAATATCAACCAAGAAGGAAAACAATGATGAAAAAATGTACTTGAAGAAAACCTTGTAAATTCTAATCGAGTCACGAATCACATCAAAATGTGATGACTGATTTTCCTCTAAATAAATCGTTGCAATGCCAACTTCACAAATTGAAATATTGTCCTCTTTTGCCTCAAGTAACATATTCATCTCAAATTCATACCGTTCACCCTCCACGGTTAAGAGTTTTGGTAGCCATGACATAGGAATCACACGAAGCCCTGTTTGCGTATCAGAAACGTTCATACCTGTCATAGCCCCCAAGACGTCTCTTGTCAATAAATTTCCCAATTTACTACGTAAAGGAACAGATTTTTCAAATGTTCTAACACCCAGCACCAAACTATCAGGATGTTGCAAAAATTCAGCCAAACATTTCATCATGTCTTCGTAGGTATGTTGACCATCAGAATCAATCGTCACAATTCCTTTGGCATTAGGAAAATTATCCAAAATATATGAAAAAGCCGTTTTTAAAGCACGACCTTTTCCTTTATTCTCAGCGTGTTTTTGCAAGTGACAAGCATAGTTACTCTGCGCTATTGCAAATAACGATGCAAAATCAGCTCCACTACCGTCATCGACTAAAATAATGTCAAACATTTGATTTTCCTTATCCCAAATATTTTTCAAAAGTTCCAACAAACGGTCATCAGGTTCATAGGTAGGAATGACAATAACAACATCTTGAAACATCATCGACGTTCTCCTTTCTGACTTTTATTTTCGTACATTTTCTTATCAGCTATTGCACAAAAATCAACGAAGTTTTATGTGATTGATAAGAGTCCGTATAAACACCTAAAGATGCTGTAACCCCCACATCTTTGAGAGTCATTTCTGCTTGAACAAGTTTTATTAAAAATTCAGCTTGATTTTCAGAAACTCCAGGGAGTAAAATGGCAAATTCATCTCCACCTAACCTTGCTATTACAGCACTTTCAGGCATTATCTTCGTTAAAATATCACCAAACTCAATAAGAATTTTATCTCCCGTAGCATGTCCAAAGGTATCATTGGCTTCTTTGAATTTATCCAAATCAGATATAATAACCGTAATCCTTTCTTCTTTACGCATCAGACATTCCTCAAAAGCAAGCTCAATATATCGTCGATTATGAACCCGTGTTAAAACATCTTCGTATGCCATCTTCTGTATTTCAAGTTCATGAACTCTCTGCTCTGTAACATCAAGAACACAACAAAAAACGCCAATCACCTTTTGGCGATTGTTATAAATGGGAGAATACATGTTTTGCCAGTAAAGCGTTTTATCACCTGTCTTAATAGTATCTATAAATGTAAACGTTTCACCCTTCTTCGCACGATCAACACTCACTTTTAAACGCGCAGCCTCTTCACTATCAAGATAATTCATTGGAAAATCACCAATTTTGGGAGTGAAATGAAAAACGGAAAGTTCTAAAATGAAGTTAGCCACCTAAGGGTATCAAAAAACATCTCAGAGAGATATAATTGTAATCACCACAACAACAATTAGAAAGAACTCTAAGATGCAAAACTATTATACACCAAAAAAGTAAACAATTTAACACTAACTGAACGTAGAATGATTGAACGTTGGCTTCAAGAAGGGCTCATCAAATCGTGAAATCGCTAGGAGATTAAGCTCAAAGCTCCTCCA
>ENA-OQIG01000409-OQIG01000409.1-human-gut-metagenome-genome-assembly--contig:-NODE-409-length-25118-cov-1.803569_pt1 | contig 25118 bp, 35 predicted proteins | sample MGYA00242576_ERZ504741 | MGnify/ENA primary metagenome ERZ504741 (study PRJEB26092, sample SAMD00036436) | human gut metagenome | host: Homo sapiens | study: EMG produced TPA metagenomics assembly of... | reverse complement strand
CGTTGTTTCAGAGATTCTCAGGCTGGTGCGGACAAAGGGGTACCGCTACCGGGATATGGCTGTGATTGTCAGTGATATGGAAACTTATGCGGAATATATGGAGAGAGCATTTCGGATTTGTGGGGTTCCATTTTTTATGGATCACAAACGAAGTGTGCTGCTCAATTCCTTTGTGGAATACTTGAGAAGTCTTTTGGCGATGATCGACGAAAACTTTTCCTATGAGAGTACGTTCCGTTTTCTGAGGACAAATCTGACCGGTTTTACACGGGAAGAGGTGGACGATGTGGAAAACTATGTGGTGGCACTCGGCATTCGTGGATATAAGAAGTGGAAAGAGATGTGGGTAAGGCAAAGTCCGCATGCAGACGCTGAGGACATGCTTCGTTGGAATGCATTCCGGCAGAAATTTATAGAGAAGTTAGAAAGACTCACAGAGGTATTGAAGCGCCGGAAAAAGACGGTGCGGGAAGTGACGGAGGCAATTTATGCATTTCTCGTTCAGGAAGAGATGCAGAAGAAGATCGGCATATATGAAGTGCAGTTTCAGGAGCGGGGACAGTTGGTACTTGCAAAGGAATATGCCCAGATTTACCGGATTGTACTGGAGCTGTTTGACAAGTTTACAGAACTGCTTGGGGAAGAGCAGATTTCTCTCGGGGAATACAGAGAACTTCTCGATGCAGGGCTTCAGGAGCAAAGGTCGGTGTGATTCCTCCGGGAATCGATCAGGTGGTCGTTGGAGATATCGAGCGTACAAGGCTTCAGGATGTGAAAGTTTTATTTTTGGCAGGAGTAAATGACACCTGGCTTCCGGGAAAGCAGGGAGCAGGAGGACTGTTGTCCGAGTATGACCGGGAGAGATTTCAGGAGCAGAAGGTGGCACTGGCACCGGGGGCGAAGGAGCAGGCTTACATTCAGAAATTTTATCTGTATCTGCATCTGACAAAACCATCTGAGTATCTGTATTTGACTTTTTCTAAAATCTCCTCGGAAGGGAAAAGTCTGCGTCCTGCCTATCTGATCGCAGATCTAAAAAGGATGTATCCAGAACTTTTGGTGGAAGAGGAGGAAGACAGGCCATTCTGGGAAAAGGAACTGACACCGGAGACGGCACTTCCGTATCTTGTGGAAGGGCTGCAGGTGCGAAGTGAGACATTTGGAGGAGCATGGAAGGAGCTATATACTTGGTATCGGAAGCACCCTAAGTGGCATGCACAGATGGAGCAATTGCTTGCGGCAAACCATCTGAAACGTCCGCACGATCAGTTATCGGAAGAGGTGGCTAGAAAGCTTTATGGCACGATCTTAGAGAACAGCGTGACAAGATTAGAAAAATTCTCTGCCTGTGCTTATGCGCATTTCCTTACTTATGGGATGAAGTTGGAAGAGCGTGCAGTCTATGGATTTAAACCGGTAGATCTTGGGAATATTTTCCACAGTGCGATGGAACAGTTTTCGAAAAAATTAGAAGAGCACCAAGTGACATGGACGACAGTTTCTGAGGAATTGCGGGAACAACTCATCGAGGAAAGTGTGGAGGCAGGTGTCACAAACTATGGAAATGCAGTGTTATATAGTTCTTCCAGAAATGAATATGTGATCACGCGTATGAAACGTCTGCTTAGAAGAACGGTATGGGCGTTGACTAAGCAACTGGAGAAGGGAGATTTTGTGCCGGCGGGAGTATGAGATCAGCTTTGGGAATTTGGCACATTTGGAGTCGGTTAATTTGTCACTGTCAGAGCATGCACGGATGCGGCTGAGAGGAAAGATTGACCGTGTAGATCTGTATGAGGATGAGGAGCATGTCTATGTCAAAGTCATTGATTATAAAACTGGGGCAAAAGCATTTCAGTTAGGAGAAATGTATCATGGATTGCAGCTACAGTTGATTGTCTATTTGAACGCGGTGATGGAGATGGAAGAGCAGAAATATCCGGAGAAGGAGATTGTTCCGGCAGGAATTTTCTACTATCAGATGAAAGATCCGTTTGTGGAAAAGGAAGTTAGAGAAAATCTTGGGGAGAAGGCAGTTTTGAAAGAATTAAAACCAGATGGCATCGTCAATTCCTCAGAGGAAGTCATCACCCATTTGGATCGTTCTTTTTCGGGGAACTCGGATGTGATCCCGGTTGGAAGAAATAAGGATCAGAGCCTCTCAAAGACGTCAAAAGTGTTGAGCGGAAGAGGATTTAACATTTTGTCAGAATATACAGATCAGATTTTAAATCGGATCGGACAGCGGATTTTAGATGGGGAAGCAGAGATCCTTCCATATGAACTGGGAGGAAAGACTGGGTGTGATTACTGCCCGTATCAGGGAATCTGTGGATTGATAAGAAAATACCGGGGTATGAGTATCGGAAACTTTCCAAATTGAAAGATGTGGAAGCATTGCAGCAAATGGAGCAAGAAGTGAAAGAGTAGATTATGAAAAAAGAAAGGGGAGAATCATCGGATGGGAGTATCTTGGACAAAGGAACAAGCGCAGGTCATCCATCTTAGAAACAGAAATATTCTTGTGTCTGCGGCGGCAGGCTCAGGAAAGACGGCGGTGCTTGTAGAGCGGATCATCACGAGACTGACAGTAGATGAGCCGCCGATTGATGTAGATCAGATGCTCGTCGTGACATTCACGGAAGCTGCGGCAGCAGAGATGAAAGAACGTATTCGGGATGCGATTGAGAAAAAATTGGAGGAGCAGCCGGAAAATGTCCATTTGCAGCGACAGGCGACACTGATCCACAATGCGCAGGTGACGACAATCCACAGCTTTTGTCTTTCGGTCATCCGGGACTATTTTCATATGATCGATCTGGATCCGGGATTTCGGATTGCGGATGAGGGAGAATTGAAGCTGCTTCGGCAGGATGTGCTGGAAGAAGTTTTGGAGAACTGTTATACAGCCGGTGAGCAATCTTTTTTGGATTGCATCGAAGTTTTGCAGCAGGAAGGGACGACAAGAAGATCGAGGAGATTATTTTGCAGTTGTATGAATTTTCTCGAAGCAATCCGGAGCCGGAAAAGTGGCTCCGTCAGTGTGTGAAATCCTATGAAGTAGATACGATGGAAGCATTTGAGGCTTCGGAAGGAGCTGTTTATGCGAAAGAGAGTTTGAGAAAAGCGTTGGAAGAAACAATGGCACTTCTGGAAGAAGGGATAAGACAGTGCCAGGAGCCGGACGGCCCTTATATGTATGCCGATGCACTCAAGGAGGATCGCGAGAGGATTCAAAAGCTGCTGGCGCAGACAACGATGCGGGGAATGTATGACTTGTTTGCAGACTGGAAGTGGAAGCGATTTGCAGCGAACAAAGACAAAAGTGTATCGGAAGAACTCACTGCCTCGGTAAAGAATATCAGAGAAGAAGTGAAAGACATTGTGGGAGCGCTTAAGGATCAGTTTTTCTATGAAGCACCGGAGGAATTGTGGAAAGATATGGTGGAAGCAGGGAAAACGATGTCTGTACTTGCAGGGTTGGTACAGTTCTTTGCAGATGCATTCGAGGAAAAGAAACGGAGTAAACACCTGATTGATTTTTCGGATATGGAGCAATATGCACTTCGCATTCTGACAGAAAAGACGAGAGGAGGGACTCATCCCTTCTGAGGCCGCGAAAGATTATCAGAAATTTGCGGAAGTTATGATTGATGAGTACCAGGACAGCAATCTGATCCAGGAGGCGATTCTCACAAGTGTCTCTACGGTGTCAGAAGGCAACTATAACGTGTTTATGGTGGGAGATGTCAAACAGAGTATTTACCGTTTCCGTCTTTCCAGACCGGAACTGTTTATGGAAAAATTTAACACATATAGTATAGAAGAAAGTCAAAAACAGCGGATCGATCTCCATAAAAATTTCCGAAGTAGAAGAGAGGTGCTGGACAGCACCAATTTCGTATTCGAGCAGATTATGACAAAAGAACTAGGAGAAATTACATACGATGAGAAAGCTGCATTGTATGTGGGAGCAGACTACGAGGAGAAGCCGGGAATGGAGATGGAGGTACTGCTGGTCAATACGGCGGAGGATTTTTCCGAACAAACCGAAGTAAGGGAAGCATCTGACCGGGAGCTTGAGGCGCGTGCAATTGCGGCAAGGATCAAGCAGCTTGTGGGAGCACACCCGGTATTTGATAAAAAAGCGGGGCATATCGTCCGGCAAAATACAGCGATATTGTCATTCTTACGAGAAGTTTGAAAGGATGGACAGATGTCTTTACGGAAGTGCTGAACCGGGAAGGAATTCCAACCTTTACTGGGTCGAAAGAGGGGTATTTTGAGACGAGAGAAATTCGTCTGTTGTTAGATTATCTTCGTGTGCTGGATAATCCGCGGCAGGATCTTCCGCTTGCAGCTGTGTTAAAATCAATGTTTGCAGGACTGTCCAGTGAAGAGTTTGCCAAGATCAAATGCGAGGAAAAGGAAGTACCTTTTTATCAGGCGGTGCAGGATTACCGGCGAATGGGGGACGACAGAGCGATCCAAGAAAAATTAGACAGGTGTTATGAGAAGATGGAGGACTTCCGGGAGAGGCTCCCGTATACGGCCATCCACGAACTGCTCTGGCAGATTCTAGATGAAACCGGCTATGGAAATTATGTGGCGGCGATGCCAGGAGGCGGGCAGCGGGCGGCGAATCTGGAGATGCTTGTGGAGAAGGCGATTGCTTTTGAAGCTACAAGTTATAAAGGGCTTTTTAATTTCGTGCGCTATATTGAACAGCTGAGGAAATATGATATTGATTACGGAGAGGCAAACATTGCCGATGAGCAGGCGGATACGGTGCGCTTGATGAGTATCCATAAAAGTAAAGGGCTGGAATTTCCAATCGTCATTGTAGCGGGAATGAGCAAGCGTTTCAATATGCAGGATACGACGGGAAGCATTGTAGTCCACCCGGAACTTGGAGTCGGGGTGGATGCAGTCGATTTGGAGTACCGGACGAAGATTCCGACGTTCCTGAAAAAAGTGATCCAGAGAAAGGTTCAGTTGGAAAATCTCGGGGAAGAACTTCGCGTACTTTATGTTGCACTTACAAGAGCAAAGGAAAAACTGATTTTAATTGGAAGCATTTCTAAATCTGGAGAAGAAATTGAAAAGTTTTGCTTCCATTCAGTCCAGAGAACAAACAGCGCTTCCATTTGGAGTTCTTTCGAGGGCTACATCGTATTTTGACTGGATTTTGCCGGCGCTGTTTCGGAATCAGGTGCTTGCAGATCTGCTGAATGGATATGGGATGAATGTTCCGTTTACCAATGCAATGTACCAGAAAGAGGTTCCGCTCGTTGTGGAAGAGATTTTTCCGGAACATCTTATCTTGCAGGAAACTGCGGAGGAAGTGGAGCAGGCATTGACAGAAGAGCTCTTAAGAAACTGGGATACAGCATATGTCTATGATGAGAGAATGAGAGCGCAGATTGAAGAACAGTTTTCCTATCAGTATCCATACGAAGCCATGCAGAAGATGAAATTGAAATTTACTGTGTCTGAACTGAAAAAAAGGTCAGAGCCTGAGGAAGAGGCAGGAGAAATTTTGTATGAAGAGCCCGAGATAGTTCCTTTGGTTCCAAACTTTATGCGGGAGAAAACAGAGCCGGGATACACGGGAACTTTGTCCGGGGCATCCAGGGGAACGGCATACCATAAGTTTTTGGAACTGCTGGATTTTGGAAAAAGTTATACTATTTCGCAATTGTATGCTGAGGCGGCAAAGTTCTGTGAGGAAGGGAAACTTAAGCCGGAGATGATGGAAAGTATCTACTACAAAGATATTTTAGGATTGCTGGAAAGTCCGCTTGGTCTCAGACTTCGGAAAGCAGCACAAAGTGGCTGCCTGAAAAAAGAACAGCCATTTGTACTTGGAGTTTCGGCGGATACAATTTATCCGGAACTGCTCGAGAGACAGGAAGAAGAGGAAGAACTTCTGATCGTGCAGGGAATCATAGATGTTTATTTTGAGGAGCCAGACGGAATTGTCGTCGTGGATTATAAGACAGACCGGGCAGCATCTCGGGAAGAGCTTGCAGAACGATATGAGAAACAGCTCCGCTATTATGGAGAAGTGCTGGAACGGCTTACCGGAAAGAGAGTAAAGGAGAAAATTATATATTCCTTTGCGCAGAAAGAAGAGGTACGAGTATGATAGAAATCGCAATCGGTTACGTGCTCCTGATCAATTTGTTTGCGTTTTCCCTGTTTGGGATCGATAAGAGAAAGGCAGTGAAAAGGAAATGGCGCATTCCGGAAGCGACCCTTCTGACGGTGGCGGCGCTTGGAGGAGGAGCTGGGGCGCTTCTTGGAATGTATACCTTTCATCACAAGACAAGAAAACCGAAATTTTATGTTGGTGTGCCGGCATTACTTGTGGCAGAATGTTTGGGGCTATGGTATTTATGGGGAAATCGATTCTGATTTTCGATGTTATGGATGGATTGAATAATAAAGGACAGGGGCGATACAGAAGTAGTTTCTTATACAAGAGATGATTCTGTATCGCCCCTGTCTGTATGCCTGAAAATGGGGGAGGTTTCAGGCAGAAATTGGCACGACATTAAGAAAATCTTCATAAATTCTTATATATTTTTACATTGACAACAATATTATACGCTATATAATATAGATAAATAAATAGTATTAAATTTATTATCATATTATGAATCACAAATAGAAAAAGATAAAGGAGTGATGACATGGTATTTAACACAGGAGCGGCATTGTTAGATGCGATTGTGTTGGCAGTTGTATCCAGAGAAAGTCAGGGGACTTACGGATATAAAATTACACAGGATGTCAGACAAGTGTTGGAAGTATCGGAGTCTACTTTGTATCCGGTTTTACGAAGACTCCAGAAAGATCAATGCCTGGAAGTGTACGATATGCAGTTTGACGGCAGAAACCGACGGTACTATAAGGTGACGGATCGAGGAATGGCACAGCTGAATCTGTATCGCGAGGAATGGAAAGTGTATTCAAAGAAGATCAGTGAGATATTTGAGGGAGGTGTGACTGCATGAATCGAATAGAATTTATGTTAGAGCTGGCAGCGCTTTTGCAGGATGTGCCAGTGGAAGAGCGAACAGATGCAATGCAGTATTATAATGATTATTTTGATGCGGCAGGAGAAGAAAATGAACAAAAAGTAATTTCGGAGCTGGAAAGCCCAAAGAAAGTTGCAGAAAAGTTAAAGGCAGGCCTGGATGGCAGAAGCGATCTGGGAGGAGCTTCACAGAAAATGGTTATCAGGATTTTCAGTTTGACAGTCGGAAAATGCCGGTATCCGGAGAGTATCCATATGAGCAGAGTCGGTCAGAAGAACGTGTACTTATGAAAATGAGAGACACAACAGGACAGCAAAGGTGATTTTGCTCGCTGCGATTATTCTTATAGGAGCGCCGATAGTGATACCGCTTGTGATTGCAATTATCGGTGTCATCTTTGGAGTGGTGATCGGGATTGTAGCAGCAGTGGCAGGGATTGGTATGGGAACGATTGCAATTTTGATTTCCGGAATTTTTACAGCAGGTGTAGGAATTGTCCACATGTTTACGGCTGTCGGAGAAGGATTGCTAGTAAGTGGAATCGGACTTTTGCTTACCGCGGTCGGATTGCTTGGATCGATGGCGGTTCTGTGGGTGATTTTGAAGGTGGTACCATTTCTGTTTCAGGGAGCTGTAAATATTTGTAGAAAGATTTTGCAGAGAGGAGTGAGAAGATGAAAAAAAGGTTGGAAAGCCGGGTGGATCATAGCAGGTGTAGCGGCAGTGACCGGAGGGATGTTTTGTATTGCGGGTGTTGCGCTTGGAGGAAGAGCAGATACAATTGAATTTAACGGAGAGCATGTTTTCGACTTCTTTTCAGGGGAACTGTTTGAAGATGATCTGTCGGAGGTGGCCTCTCCGTATGGGGCTCCTGAAGAGCAGTACACAGGGAGTGAAAGAGAAAATCTTTTTACAGATGTAAAGCGGATGGAAGTTGAGATGAGTGTAGGTGAGATAATCGTAGAGGAAACAGATGGAGCAGAAATTCAAGTAACGATTCCAGAGGACTTCAGAAAAATCCAGTGTTACCAGGACGGTGAGAAACTGACGATCGAGAATACAGAGCGAAAGTCAAAACTGGGAAAGAGCGTAGAACCGGTCGTGATTGGGATTCCAAAAGGATACCGTTTGGAATCGTTTCAGTGTGAGATTGCAGCAGGTGAGTTTACTGCGGACAAGCTTCGCGGTGGTCATGTGGAAATCAGTGCGGGAGCAGGAGATGTTACGATTGAGAAAGTCGATGCAACGACAATGACTTTAGAGGCTGGTGCCGGGGAAATTGACATTATGGAGGCAGTTGTGTCAGAAGGAGAAATCGAATGTGGAATGGGAGAAATATATCTGACACTTGCAGGGGAAGAGACAGACTATGAATGTTTCACAGAGTGTGGAATGGGAAGTGTGTGGATCGGAGATGAGGAATATACGGCGCTGGGATCAGAAAAACGTATCCATCCGGGAGCAGAGAAAAAGCTTGCTATCGAATGCGGCGCCGGGGAAATTACTATTGACTTTTCTGAGCAGGAGTGAAACACTGTTCATAGGAAAATTAATTTACAGAGTGTTTTTTAAGAAAGGGGAATTTTAGAATGGAACAGAAAAGATTATACAGATCAACAAGAAATAAAATGATATGTGGAGTATGCGGAGGAATAGCAGAATATTTCAACATCGATCCGACACTTGTAAGACTTGGAGTTGTATTGCTCAGCTTGACAAGTTGGGGAACGGGAATTCTTGCCTATTTTATCTGTTCGGTCATTATTCCGGATGAGCCGAAAGAATTTTAATATGTAGAAAACTTTAGGGTGACATAAAAAGCAGCGAACAGCTGCTTTTTCCTTTTAGATCATAGAGAAGTCCATGGGAAGTGAGGAGTCTGTATAAATTAAAAAAAACAGGGAATATTTACAAATATCACAATGGATTTAATAGAATTAGGAAATTGCAGGAAAAGGGGAGAAAAAAGATGTCACGGAAAAAGGAAAAGAAGATTGTATTAAGTGAATTAGAGCCAGAAGAACGGTTGAAATATGAGATTGCAGAAGAACTCGGACTCCTCGATCAGGTGATGGAAAAAGGGTGGAAATCACTGTCGTCGAGGGAGACCGGAAGAATCGGAGGAATCGTAAAAAACCGTAGAAAAATGTTTAAAAACTGTGAACAATCTGAGGCAGGGGTTGAAAAATAAGAGATTATTTGATATAATCGTACGACTGGGAGAAGGAATTTTTTTGTGCGTAAGTATTTCTCCCGAAAGAAAAAATGCATAATAATTCTTGATTTCTACTTTCTTTTTTGGCTGTTTTGCATTAAGATATATACAGATATGTAGAAATGTAGAATTTATTAAGCGGAGGAGAAGAATATGATATCAAATCAGACACTTCAGAACACCATCGAAGGCTTGAAGGGAATTACCCGGATCGATTTGTGTGTAATGGATACAGAAGGAAAGGTACTTGCAAGTACATTTACAGATACAGAAGATTATGAAAGTGCGGTAGTGCCGTTTGTGGAATCACCGGCGGACAGTCAGGTGATCCAGGGCTATCCAGTTCTTTAAGATTTTTGACGAACATCAGCTCGAATATATCTTAATGGCGAATGGTGGAAGAGAGGATGTATACATGGTCGGTAAGATCGCGGCATTCCAGATCCAGAATCTTTTGGTCGCTTACAAAGAGCGTTTTGACAAAGATAATTTCATCAAGAACCTGCTTCTTGACAACTTACTGCTTGTAGATATCTATAATCGGGCGAAAAAATTACATATTGACACGGAAGTGAGACGTGTTATTCTTATAGTTGAAACGTCCCGGGAGAAAGATACGGGGATGCTTGAGAGTGTGCGTGTACTTCTGGGCAGCAAGACAAAGGATTTTATCACAGCTGTGGATGAGAAGAACATCATCGTTGTGAAAGAGCTTGCAGCTAATGAAGGTTACAAAGAGATGGAACAAGTTGCAAAGAACATTCTGGAGATGCTTCAGTCAGAGGGCGAGGAAGATGTTCACGTTGCATACGGAACTATAGTAAATGATATCAAGGAGGTATCCAAGTCCTACAAAGAGGCGAAGCTTGCACTGGATGTAGGAAAGATCTTCTTTAATGAGAAAGATATCATTGCATACAACACACTTGGTATCGGAAGACTGATCTATCAGCTGCCGATTCCACTTTGCAAGATGTTTATCCGTGAGATTTTTGAAGGAAAATCACCGGACGATTTTGATGAGGAAACATTGACGACGATCAATAAATTCTTCGAAAACAGTCTGAATGTATCGGAGACATCAAGACAGCTATACATCCACAGAAATACACTTGTGTACAGGCTGGATAAGCTGCAAAAGAGCACAGGTTTGGATCTTCGTGTGTTTGAAGATGCGATCACATTCAAGATTGCTCTTATGGTAGTGAAATACATGAAGTACATGGAGACCTTGGAGTATTAGTGATAGGAGGACATATGATAGAATTAAAAGATGTAACGAAGGAGTATTCAAAAGGAGTTGCGGCTCTGAATGGAGTATCTGTGAAGATCGAGCAGGGCGAATTCGTGTTCATCGTAGGGGACAGTGGGTCAGGAAATCTACTTGATCAAGTTGATCATAAAGAATTGGACCCGACATCCGGCACGATCATCGTGAATGGACAGAATCTGAACCGTATGAAGCACAGACATATTCCGAAGTACAGAAGAGGGCTTGGAGTTGTGTTCCAGGACTTCAGACTTTTAAAAGACAGAAATATTTATGAGAACATTGCATTTGCCCAGAGAGTTGTTGAGACTCCGACGCGTGTGATGAAGAAGAAAGTACCTGCAGCGCTTTCACTTGTAGGACTTGCTCAGAAATATAAGATGTTCCCGAAGGAACTTTCCGGTGGAGAACAGCAGCGTGTAGCAATCGCAAGAGCGATCGTCAATGAGCCGTCAATCCTTCTGGCAGACGAGCCGACAGGAAATCTTGACCCGACAAACTCATGGGAGATCATGCAGTTGCTTGAGGAAGCGAACCAAAGAGGAACAACCGTATTAGTCGTTACACATAATCAGGAAATCGTAAACGAGATGCAGAAGCGTGTAATTACGATGAAGAAAGGTGTCATTGTCAGCGACGAGAAAAAAGGTGGGTATATAAATGAGGATTAGTACAGTAGGATATACGATGAAGCAGGGAGTTAAGAATATCGGAAGAAACAAGCTGTTCTCGCTGGCATCAGTTGCAACGATGGCGGCATGTATCTTCTTATTCGGACTATTCTTTTCCGTAATTCTTAACTTTAACTACATAGTCAAGAAGGCAGAAGAAGGGGTAGCGATCACTGTATCTTTGAGGAAAATCTGGAAGACAGCAAGGTAGAGGCAATCGGAGATGCGCTGAGAGATAGGGACGATGTCCTGAAGGTTACTTACGTTTCGGCAGATGAGGCGTGGGATACATTCAAGGATGAATATTTTGGAGAATCCAAAGATCTTGCCGAGGGATTTAAGGATGACAATCCGCTGGCAGGATCTGATAACTATGAAGTGTATATGAAAGACGTAGAGTCACAGAAAGAAGTCGTGAAATTTGCAGAAGGACTTGATGGAGTCCGCAAGGTCAATAAGTCCGATGTTGTTGCAAAGACATTGTCGAGTGTCAATAAACTGATCCTCTATGTGTCTGCGGCGATCATCTTGATTCTGCTGATTGTAACAGTATTTTTGATCAGTAACACAGTTACGATTGGTATTACGGTCCGGAAGGAAGAGATTGCGATCATGAAATACATTGGTGCCAAGGATTATTTTGTCCGTGGACCATTTATCGTTGAAGGTATTCTGATCGGTCTTGTCGGGGCAGCAATTCCGCTGGCAGGATTGTATGTCGTATATGACAAAGCAATTGATTACATTATGACCCGCTTTAGCATTCTGAATAACATTTTAGATTTCATGCCAGTGTGGGATGTGTATAAAATCTTATTGCCGACAGGTCTTCTTCTTGGAGTCGGAATCGGTTTTATCGGAAGTTTCTTTACGATCAGAAAGCATTTAAAGGTATAGGTGAAAATATGAAATTAAGAGGAAAGAAGATAGCGGCACTATTCCTGCGTGTGCGTTATGCAGCGGAAGTGTCATGCCAGTGTCAGCAACATCTATTTCTGAGACACAAAAAAAGGGAGAGCAGTTGGAAGAGCAGAAGAAAGCTGCGGAAGCGAGAAAAGCTCGCTTGATAATGAACTGAACACAGTCATCCAGGAACTTCAGAAAGCGCAGGATGATATGTCTGCGAAGGAAGAGCAGATTGAGTCTGCTGAGAATGAGCTTGTGGAGGCGAAAGTAACTGAGAACAATCAATATGAGAGCATGAAGAAACGTATCAAATACATGTACGAGAATGGAAATGTGGAATTTATCGAGATCATTCTCAGTGCAGAAAATATCTCAGATTTTCTCAACAAAACGGAATATGTGACTAAGATCTCGGAATATGATAGAGATATGCTTGTAGAATTTCAGAAGACGGTTGAGCAAGTGCAGAAGAAGGAAGAAGAACTCCGTGCAGAGTACGAGGAACTGTCAGCACTTCAGACGACACTTTCTGAGAAGCGTGCAAGTGTAGAAACACTACTTTCTAATAAGAACATTCAGATTGCAAATCTGGAATCTGAGATTGGGGAGAACGCAAAAGTATTACAGCAACTGATCGCGGAAGCACAGGAGGCCGAACGGCGTCAGAAGGAAGCTGAGGCGGCACAGTTAGCAGCACAGCAGCAGGCGATGAACAACAATGCCGGACAGAACAATCAGATACAGGCACCTTCGGTGGAAGCAGTACTGGTGGAAGTACATCTGGAGGAGTGATGCCGCCGTCATCAGACAATGTGGTATCTGGCAGCGGGTACTTTACACACCCATGTCCGGGGATGACATATCAGTCAAGTTACTTTGGAGAAATCCGAGAGTTTGAGGTCGGAGGACACAAAGGGCATGATTATGCAGCGCCGGAAGGAACACCTACATATGCAGCAGCGGCAGGCACTGTCCTGATTGCGAATTATAGTACATCAGCAGGAAACTGGGTTGTCATCCAGCATGACAATGGACTTGTTTCAAAATACATGCATCATTCTGCACTGACAGTATCTGCTGGACAGAGAGTAGAGAAAGGTCAGCAGATTGGATATGTGGGAAGTACCGGACAGTCGACAGGACCACACCTTCACTTTCAGGTAGAATTAAACGGTGTAGCAGTGAATCCTTCAAATTATATGTAAGACGGGTAATCATATGGAGAATAAACATAGTTTTTTAAAAGGGGCGCTCTGTGGCGCCCTTGCTATGTTCATAGGGGGAGGTGCCATTTTGGCGGAGTTTCCCTTGGAAAGAATGTAGCAGAGAAAATCAGAAAGAATGAAAATAACAAGTAATTCAGTCATCGGAGAGTGTGCTGAACGCGGAATCAAAAGAAAAGCTGAAAGAGATTGAGAAGATTATTGACGAGCATTATCTTCGGGATACAGATACAGGAAGATCTGGAAGACGGTATGTATGCAGGAATTCTGGCAGGTTTAAATGATCCGTATTCGACTTACTATACGGAAGAAGAAACAAAGGAACTTTTTGAGACGACATCAGGAGAATATATTGGAATCGGAGCGGCGATGTCTCAGAATCTAGACACAGGAATCATTACGGTAAGCAGAGTCTACAAAGACTCTCCGGCAGAGAAAGCGGGAATGCGTTCGGAAGATATTCTCTATAAGGTGGAAGGCGAAGAAGTGACCGGTGAGGAACTGGATGAAGTTGTTGCAGACATCAAAGGAGAAGAGGGAACAGAAGTCCATATCACTGTTTTACGCGGGGAGGAAAGAGAAGAGATTGAATTGACGGCTGTGCGAGGAAAAGTCGAAGCTCAGACAGTCGAGTTTGAGATGAAAGAAGACCAGATTGGCTACATCAGTGTTTCTGAATTTGACAGTGTGACGATGGGACAGTTTGAACAGGCGCTTACAACATTGGAAGAGCAGGACATGCAGGGGCTTGTCATTGATTTGAGAAGTAATCCAGGTGGAAATCTTGATACAGTCTGCAATATGCTGGAGCTGATCCTTCCGGAAGGAACGATTGTTTCTACAAAGGATCGGAGTGGAAAAGAAGAAGAAATCCGAGGAAGTGGAAAGAATGACTTTGATACTCCGCTTGCAGTTCTGGTAAATGGATATAGCGCAAGTGCTTCTGAGATTTTTGCCGGAGCAGTTCAGGATTACAAGATCGGTACGATCGTAGGAACGACAACATATGGGAAAGGCGTTGTCCAGCAACTATTTCCACTCGATGACGGAACTTGTGTCAAGGTGACAATCTCTGAGTATTTTACTCCGAAGGGAAGAAATATCGACGGGAAAGGAATCGAGCCGGATGTTTCGGTAGAGTATGTCAGAGATGAGGAAGATCCGGAGGATGACAATCAACTGCAGACTGCGATGGATGTGCTTCGGGAACAATAGAATACAATGTACCAGTGTACTGAAAAATCAGTGCAGCATGGAAAGAATTTATCCAAAGTGATGAAAGAGAAGGAATGTCAGAAGGGAACACAAATTTGACATTCCTTTTTTTGTGCTGCTATGATAAAATAAAAATAGTATGATGACAGACGGGGACCTGTCTGTCGGAAGGTACAGTACACTGGGAAGAAAGGATAGAGCAGTATGAGAGTATTAATCAAGAATGGGCATGTTTTGGATCCGGCTACGGGAGTGGATGGGATCTGTGATGTGCTGACAGAGGATCAGAGAATCATCGGTGTCAAAGAACATATTTGAAGAGCAGGCGGATCGGGTGATCGATGCGAAAGGCTGTTATGTAATGCCGGGATTCATTGACCTTCATGTACATTTAAGAGATCCGGGATTGGAATATAAAGAAACATTAGAGACAGGCGGAAAGGCAGCAGCGCACGGAGGTGTGACAACGGTCTGTGCGATGCCGAACACAAACCGGTCATCGACACAAAAGAGCGTGTGGAAGATGTACATACGCGTGCGAAGGAAGATTCGCCGGTGCATGTGATCCAGCTTGGGTGCAGTCACAGTCAGTCAGGCAGGAGAAGAACTGGCTGATATCGAAGGAATGGCGGAGGCAGGATGCCATGCGATCAGTGAGGATGGGAAGTCTGTGATGAACGCATCTCTTACAGAGAAGGAATGAGAAGAGCGGCAGCAAGCGGAATCGCTGTCTTTGCACACTGCGAGGATATTCATATGGTAGAAGGTGGTGTCATGAATGCCGATCAAAAGGCAGAAGCACTCGGACTGAAAGGAATTACAAATGCGGTGGAAGATGTAATCGTTGCAAGAGATATCCTTCTTGCAAAAGAGACAGGAGTACAGCTTCATCTATGCCATTGTTCGACTGCGGACAGTGTGCGTATGGTCGCTGAGGCAAAGAAAGATGGACTCCCAGTGACGGCAGAAGTATGCCCGCATCACTTTATTATGACGACAGACGATATTACAGAGGATGATGGAAACTTTAAGATGAACCGCCGCTTCGCAGCAAGGCAGATGTAGAAGCACTTCGCGAAGGACTGAAAAATAACATCATGGATGTGATCGCTACCGATCATGCGCCGCATGCAGAGCAGGAAAAGGACAAATCCATGAAGGATGCTGCATTTGGAATTGTAGGGTTGGAGACATCGGCAGCACTGACTTACACAGAACTGGTGGAGACCGGAGTGCTTACTCCAATGCAGATGGCAGAGAAGATGAGCTATAATCCGGCAAAGATCCTCGGGCTTTCCGAGGAAAAGGGTTCGATTTCTGAAGGGAAGATCGCGGACATTGTCATCTTTGATCCATCGAAAGAATATGAGATTGACAAACATACATTTTTCTCAAAAGGAAAGAATACACCATTCCATGGAAGAAAAGTAAAAGGCGAAGTGCGCTGCACAATCGTGGACGGCGTGCCGGTCTATGAAGGATAAGAGAAAGCTTTGCAAGACAGAAGAAAGATAGAAAGACATATCAGTGGAGGAGAGAAACATGATCAACAAGTTAGTAGCAAATATTAAGAAGACAAACGCACCAATCGTAGTAGGATTAGACCGATGCTCAACTATATTCCGGAGCATGTACAGAAGAAAGCATTCGCAGAGTTCGGGGAGACTTTAGAGGGAGCAGCAGAGGCAATCTGGCAGTTCAATAAAGAGATCGTTGACAAGACTTATGACCTGATCCCGGCAGTGAAGCCGCAGATCGCTATGTACGAACAGTTTGGAATTCCGGGACTGGAAGCATTTAAAAAGACTGTCGATTACTGTAAGGAAAAAGGACTTGTGGTGATCGGAGATATCAAGAGAGGAGATATCGGATCTACATCCGCTGCTTATGCAGTAGGGCATCTCGGACATGTGCAGGTAGGAAGCAAATCTTATGCACCGTTTGATGAGGACTTCGTGACAGTCAACCCATACCTTGGATCGGATGGGGTCAATCCATTTATCGACATCTGTAAAGAAGAAAACAAGGGTCTGTTCATCCTTGTGAAGACATCCAACCCATCAAGCGGAGAGTTCCAGGATCAGCTGGTCGACGGCAGACCGCTGTATGAATTAGTTGGAGAGAAGTTGCTGCATGGGGCGAGGCACATATGGGTGACGAATACAGCTACATCGGAGCCGTTGTAGGAGCAACTTACCCGGAGATGGGAAAAGTTCTCAGAAAAGTGATGCCGAAATCTTACATTCTCGTACCGGGATACGGAGCACAGGGAGGACAGGGAAAAGACCTCGTACATTTCTTTAATGAAGATGGACTGGGAGCAATCGTAAACTCTTCCGTGGAATTATCGCAGCTTACAAGCAGGAAGCTTATGCAAAATTCGGTGCCGAGAATTTCGGAGATGCATCAAGAGCAGCTGTGGAAGCAATGGTGGCAGACATCAGCAATGCACTGAACAACCGCTAATAGAATGATAAAAAAGATGAAATGATAGAGGAAGAACATTATGGCAGAGAGAGAAAAAGAGCAGGCACTTGTTGTCTCCCAGGAATGTCTTGCAGATGGGATTTTCAGCATGTGGATCCAGACAAAGGCAGCAAAGACAGCAAAAGCAGGACAATTTATTTCCATGTATACAAATGATGGGAGCAAACTGCTCCCACGTCCGATCAGTATCTGTGAGATTGACAGAGAGGGAGGAAAGCTTCGCGTCGTATATCGCGTGACGGGAGAAAAGACAGGGACAGAACAGTTTTCAAAAATGAAAGCGGGGGATACAATCCCGGTGATCGGACCGCTTGGAAACGGATTCCCACTGATTGAGAAGAAAGCATTTCTGATCGGTGGAGGAATCGGAGTACCTCCGATTCTGGAACTTGCAAAATCACTGAACTGTGAGAAACAGATTATCGTAGGATACCGTGATGCACAGACTTTCTTAAAGGAAGAACTGGAAGCAAATGGAACACTTTATATTTCCACAGAAGACGGAAGTGTCGGAACAAAGGGAAATGTTATGGATGCAATCCGCGAACATAGTCTGGAAGCTGATATTATCTATGCGTGCGGTCCGACACCAATGCTCCGTGCACTGAAAAGCTATGCAGAGGAAAACGGAATCGAATGTTACCTTTCCCTTGAGGAGCGTATGGCGTGTGGAATCGGCGCTTGTCTTGCATGTGTGTGCAAATCAAAAGAGAAAGACCACCACAGCAATGTGAATAATAAGCGGATTTGCAAGGACGGACCGGTATTCTTATCGACGGAGGTGGAATTATAATGGATATGCGTGTAAATATAGCAGGAGTAGAATGGAAAAATCCTGTGACAGTTGCCTCCGGGACTTTTGGTTCTGGTGCAGAGTTCTGTGATTTTGTAGATCTTAGCAAGCTCGGAGCAGTCACGACCAAAGGGGTGGCAAATATTCCATGGGAAGGAAATCCGACTCCGCGTGTGGCAGAAACTTACGGAGGAATGATGAATGCAGTCGGTCTGCAGAATCCGGGGATTGATCTATTCTGTGAGCGCGATATCCCGTTCCTTCGTCAGCATGACACAAAGATCATTGTCAATGTCTGTGGACGCTCGAAAGAAGATTATTGTGAAGTTGTAGAACGTCTTGCAAGTGAAGATGTAGATATGCTGGAGATCAACATTTCCTGCCCGAACGTCAAGGAAGGTGGGATTGCATTCGGACAGAATCCAAAGGCGGCAGAGGAGATCACAAGCGCAGTGAAAAAATATGCGAAGCAGCCGGTCATCATGAAGCTAAGCCCGAATGTAACAGATATCACAGAGATGGCAAAAGCTGTGGAGGCAGGAGGAGCCGATGCAGTATCGCTGATCAATACACTGACTGGAATGAAGATCGATGTACATCGAAGAGCATTTGCGCTGGCAAATAAAACCGGCGGTGTCTCTGGTCCGGCAATTAAGCCGATCGCAGTCCGCATGGTCTACCAGGTGGCAAATGCAGTCAATATCCCGATCATTGGAATGGGCGGAATTGCTACAGCGGAGGATGCGATTGAATTTATCCTCGCAGGGGCAAGTGCAGTATCTGTTGGAACTGCAAACTTCATCAATCCAGGTGTCACAGCCGAGATCGTGGATGGAATCGAAGCGTATATGAAGAAATATCAGTTCGAGACTGTGAAAGATATGGTTGGAATTGTAAAATAGAGAAGAGAAAACAGTAAATCAAGCAGCTGCTGCCTGAAGATATGGAGGTAGAGAGATGGAACAGTATAAGAAAGAGTTTATTGAATTTATGGTGGAGAGCAATGTGCTCAAGTTTGGAGAATTTACATTAAAAAGCGGAAGAAAATCTCCGTTTTTCATGAATGCGGGAGGATATGTGACTGGTTCTCAGTTAAAGAGACTCGGGGAGTATTATGCAAAGGCAATCCACGATAAATACGGAGATGATTTTGACGTTTTATTTGGACCGGCATATAAGGAATTCCGCTCGGAGTAGTGACAGCGATCGCATATAGTGAATTGTATGGAAAGGAAGTCCGTTACTGCTCTGACAGAAAAGAAGAGAAAGATCATGGAGCAGACAAGGGAAGCTTTCTTGGAAGCAAACTTCAGGATGGCGATCGAGTGATCATGATCGAGGATGTGACGACATCAGGAAAATCCATGGAGGAGACTGTGCCGAAAGTAAAAGGGGCAGCAGATGTAGAGATTGTAGGTCTGATGGTATCTCTTGACCGTATGGAAGTTGGAAAAGGCGGAGTGAAATGTGCTCTGGAAGAAGTAAAAGATCTCTATGGATTTGAGACAAATGCGATCGTGACGATGGCGGAAGTAGTAGAGCACCTGCACAATAAAGAATGCAATGGAAAAGTAGTGATCGATGATGAGATCAAGTCTGCAATTGATGCATACTATGAACAGTACGGAGCAAAATAGACAGGAGAGACTTATGAACGAAAAGATTTATAAGACGATGACGACAGTCGGCGCAGGAAATATAGTTCTCGGTGTGATCATGATCGTGACCGGGATCGCAGCAGGAGTGATCACAATCGTAGGGGGTGCACGCTTACTAAAGAATAAATCCGGTCTGACTTTTTAGTCCGGAAAGAGAGGAATCATTCTGAAAGGGTGCAATGGTGAAGTATAAAGAAAGAAAACGTCTGCGTATCCTCGGGAAAGTGTTGTTTGTATGTTATGTGTTGTTCATTATATACTTTCTGCTTTTCTCAGAGTGGTATGGGCGTACTGGGGAAATGAGCGAGTATCGTTACAATCTCGTTCTGTTTAAAGAGATTCGGCGTTTTCTGACATATCGTGAGACACTGGGGACTTTTGCAGTGCTCACGAATGTTGTCGGAAACGTAGTAATTTTTGTGCCATTCGGTTTCTTTATGCCGATGGCAAGCAAATACCGCAGCTTTTTTATGACGGTATGTTACAGTTTCGGACTCAGTCTTTGCGTGGAAGTATTTCAACTACTTACAAGAGTAGGATCTTTCGATGTGGACGACCTTCTGTTAAATACAATCGGAGGGCTCGCAGGCTACATACTGTTTGTTATATGCAATGCAATAAGGAGAAGATACCATGCAAAGAAGTGAGAGAAGACGAAAAAAAAGACAGCGAGAATTAGAAAGACAGCAGAGACGGCGGGAAAAAGAAGTACAGCGCTATCAGAAAAAAAGAAACCGCTATGGAGAAGAAAAAGTGATCCGCCATGCGAAGCATGGAGTTCGTTCTACCTTATTGCTATAGCGGCCATCGTACTTCTTTCTCTTCTTGTTACAGTGTCGTACGTTCAGGAAGGAAAAGCAGCAACAATGATCGGTGCGTTGGGAATTTGCGCCTGGATACTTTCGGGAGTTGGGATTTTCTTTGGAATGATCGGACTGCGGGAGCGAGAGCGGAAGTATCTTACATGCCGGATCGGAATTGTATGCAATGCCGCTTTGTTTGTCGGTTTGGCAATAATATTTTTCAGGGGGATATAAGTTTATGTGGAACGAACAGTGGAAAGAAGAAAATGAAATATTTCACGAAAGACACGATCTGACGATCGAACGTATCCGAATGATCGGTACAGAGCAGACTGCCGCAGAGCAGTTTCGTCCATATTTTAGACATGTGGCAGAATTTCTTCTTTTTGTAGAAGAAGTAAGAGCAATGGTGGAAGATGGATCGTGGGAAAAACTTTCATTTGATGAGATGAAAGAAATCAATCACAAGCTGTATGCAGACATTTCAGAAGAAAATTACGGAACATCGTATGCAAATCCGGCTTGGGCAGTAGAAAAACTCGGAGAAGATTTTGGAACTTTTTTAAGTTTTCTGTATACTGAGATGCGCGCTCAGATAGGGTATGCCTATGAAGGAAAATTAAAATACAATACAATCTGTAATGAACTGTTTATTGAAATCTATAATTGTTTTGAAGATGCACAGTGTCCGGAGTTCAGAGAACTTAAGGAGATCGTGTACTGGTATGCAAGTGATTATTGTGATGTGTTTCTGGCAGATCGGATCGAAGAGCAGATCTCACCGGATTGCGGTGTGTTTGTGCCGATGCTTGCAAAGACGGATGTCAGTGATGAGCGGTTTATTTCCGTACCGGAGAATGGATCACAGATTATGAGATCCAGACGATGCGTCACCTGAACAGTCTTCCGGAAGAGACGATTCAGAAGATGGCAGATACCTATACAGAAGGATTCCGAAGAGGATTTATACTTGGCGGCAAAGATCTTTCAAAGAAAAAGACGGTCAATGTGCTGTATTCCGCAGGGTTTGAGCGGATGATCCAGTATGCGATACGCAATTTTGAAAAAATGGGATTACGTCCGTTGATCTTTCGTGCAGCAAACAGTGTTGTGACCAAGAAAAACCATCAGAAATCCGGTTATTACGGAGCGGTCAACAAACAGTTTGAATATGATCACAGAGCAGACCAGGCATTGTTCCTCGATAAAAAATATACAGAGCGGAAGCTGGATGTGATCAAAAATACATATGAGAAACAGAAAGAGCTGGCGGCATGTTATGCGGGTCCGGCATGGATCGATCCATTTGGAGAACCACCGTTTTCACCGGAGAGAAAGTCGGAGGTATTCTCCTATACGGATAAGCAGGAAGAACTGCTGCAGGCATTTGCAAGTAAGTCCAGCCAGATGATCAATCAGTATATCAAGGGAGAAGAGAGAAGCTTCACGATCATCTCGTATCCGAAGCCGGAGATTGGAGAAGACTACGAGGCAATCTTTAACGATACGATCGAGATCAATGCAGTGGACAGCGAAGTGTATGGACAGATCCAGCAGACGATGATTGATGCCTTGGATCAAGGCGAATACGTGCATATCATTGGAAGAGGAAAGAATCAGACGGATATCAAAGTCAGACTGCATGCTTTAAATGATCCGGAGAAGGAGACGATCTTTGAAAACTGTGTTCGGATGTCAATATTCCGGCAGGGGAAGTGTTCACCTCTCCGACACTGGAAGGAACAAACGGAACATTGTTTGTCAGTGAAGTATATCTGCATGGAATGCAGTATAAAGATCTGAAGATCGAATTTCAGGATGGAATGATCACAGATTATACTTGTGCAAACTTTGAGAAAGAAGAGGAGAATAAAACCTATATCCGGGAAAATATTCTGCACAATCATGAGACACTTCCACTTGGAGAGTTTGCGATTGGAACGAATACGACGGCATATGTTATGGTCAACAAGTATCAGATCGCGGATAAGATGACCATTTGATCGCAGAGAAGATGGGACCACATTTTGCGGTCGGAGACACTTGTTACAGCTGGAACGAGGAGAACCGGGTGTACAATCCGAACGGAAAAGAGATCATTGCAAAGGATAATACTATTTCGATTCTGCGAAAAGAAGATGTGAATAAAGCATATTTTCAGTGTCATACAGACATTACGATTCCATATGAAGAACTGGCAGAGATCAGTGTCATCCGAAAAGATGGCAGCAAGATCGAACTTTTGAAAGATATGAGATTCGTACTGCCGGGGACGGAAAGTCTCAATGAACCACTAGATCGAATGGATGCAGAAAATGCGTAAGATTTTTGGAAGAACGAGTTTAGAAATAAAACCTTATAAGTATTTATAATCACTGATACCGGGCGGGACTGTTGACATCCTTGCCCGGTATTAGTAAAATTAACTTATAAATGAACAAGTATTTATACTGGTAACTTATAAAGGTGCCGGGAAAAAGATGGATGATGGATCATTTCATACTTTGTATTTCCAAGTGCCTGGCATTTTGTAAATGAGAAAAGGAGAGAATTATGCCAAAAGTAGGAATTGTTATGGGCAGCGACTCAGACATGAAAGTCATGAGCAAGGCAGCAGATATGCTGGAAAAACTGGGTGTAGAATATGAAATGACAATTATTTCTGCACACCGTGAACCGGACGTATTTTTTGAATATGCAAAGTCCGCAGAGGAGAAAGACTTTAAAGTCATCATTGCAGGGGCAGGTATGGCAGCACATCTTCCTGGAATGTGTGCAGCGATCTTCCCAATGCCGGTCATTGGAATTCCGATGTCAGGAAAGAACCTGGAGGGTGTAGATGCACTTTATTCTATCGTACAGATGCCGCCGGGAATTCCGGTAGCGACAGTGGCAATTGACGGGGGAGTCAATGCAGCGATTCTTGCGGCAAGAATTCTTGCAACATCTGATCCGGAGCTGCTTGGAAGATTGAAAGCATACTCTCAGGAGATGAAAGAGACTGTACAGGCAAAGGCAGAAAAACTTGATCAGTTAGGACATAAAGAATATCTGAAACAAATGTAGGAAAAAGCAGGGAAAGCCTTGAAATGGAGGAGAAAAGATGGATTACAAAAATGCAGGCGTCGATATTGAAGCAGGGTACAAATCAGTAGAATTGATGAAAGTACATATCAAACAGACAATGAGACCGGAAGTTCTGACAAATATCGGAGGATTTTCGGGAGCATTTTCTATGGAGAAGTTCAAAGAAATGGAAAAACCGACATTAGTATCTGGAACAGATGGTGTCGGAACAAAGTTAAAACTTGCATTTATTCTCGATAAGCATGACACAGTGGGGATTGACTGTGTTGCAATGTGTGTCAATGACATCGCATGTGCGGGCGGAGAGCCGTTGTTTTTCTTAGATTATATTGCATGTGGAAAAAATGTGCCGGAGAAGATCGCTACGATCGTCAGTGGTGTTGCAGAAGGTTGTAAACAGTCCGATGCAGCGCTGATCGGTGGAGAGACTGCGGAGATGCCAGGATTTTATCCAGAAGATGAATACGATCTTGCAGGATTTGCAGTCGGAGTCGTAGATGAGAAAGACCTGATCACTGGAAAGGAATTAAAAGATGGGGATGTTCTGATCGGAATTGCGTCTTCCGGAGTACATAGCAATGGATTTTCTCTTGTAAGAAAAGTATTTAAGATGGATAAAGACACTTTAGATACATATCATGAAGAGCTTGGAACTACGCTTGGAGAAGCACTGATCGCACCGACAAAGATCTATGTGAAAGCACTTCGCGGTATTAAGGAAAGCGGAGTGAAGATCAAAGGATGCAGTCATATCACAGGTGGTGGATTCTATGAGAATATTCCTCGTATGCTCTGTGATGGTGTGCGTGCAGTTGTGGAAAAAGACAGCTATCCGGTTCCACCAATCTTCCGTATGCTGGCAAGAGAAGGTGAGATTGCAGAAGAGATGATGTACAATACTTACAATATGGGACTGGAATGATCGTGCAGTCGGATAAAGATGATGTGGAGAAGACTGTTGCAGCAATCAAGGCTGCCGGAGAAGATGCATATGTGGTAGGACATATCGAAGCAGGAGAAAAAGGAGTTACTTTATGCTAAAAATAGTTGTATTAGTTTCCGGCGGGGGGACAAACCTGCAGGCAATCATGGATGCAGTTGAAGCTAAGACAATTACAAATACAGAGATCATCGGTGTCATCAGCAACAATAAGAATGCCTATGCTTTGGAACGTGCGAAGAAGCATGGGATTCCTGCAATGTGCATTTCACCGAAAGATTATGAATCAAGGGAAGCATTTAACGATGCTTTCCTTGATGAGCTTCAACAGTTAAATCCGGATCTGATCGTGCTTGCGGGATTTCTTGTGGTGATTCCGGAAAAGGTGATCAGACAGTACGAACATCGCATGATCAATATTCACCCATCTTTGATTCCGGCATTTTGTGGAAAGGGATATTATGGGCTGAAAGTACATGAGGCGGCACTGAAACGAGGGGTGAAGGTTGTCGGCGCGACAGTACACTTTGTAGATGAAGGAACGGATACCGGTCCGATTATTTTGCAGAAGGCAGTGGAAGTGAAAAATAGTGACACTCCGGAGACGCTTCAACGGCGTGTGATGGAAGAGGCGGAGTGGAAAATTTTGCCGAAGGCGATTGATTTGATCGCAAACGGGAAGATTGAACTGATCGATGGGAAGGCGGTAGTCTGCGGCGAGTAGTGTACCGAAAAGAGTTATTGGTGAGTGGAGATAGAGAAAAGATCGGCATAACAGGTCTGCATTCAGAGAAGAATGAGCAGAGA
>ENA-OQIG01000408-OQIG01000408.1-human-gut-metagenome-genome-assembly--contig:-NODE-408-length-25131-cov-3.325228_pt1 | contig 25131 bp, 19 predicted proteins | sample MGYA00242576_ERZ504741 | MGnify/ENA primary metagenome ERZ504741 (study PRJEB26092, sample SAMD00036436) | human gut metagenome | host: Homo sapiens | study: EMG produced TPA metagenomics assembly of... | reverse complement strand
CAACTGATTTCACGACCTCCGGAGTTCCTTCTGTAATCTCCTTTTGACTCTCAATTACTTGATTAGCAATAAAAAGTCATTATAGAAATTAGACCAGGTAAACTGGCTGGTTCCCGGAATGGTGACACATCGTTCCAACGTTCAATGTCTCCATACGAATTTCGGTCATATTCATTATCATTAACCAACATTTCATCAGAACGAAGACAAGCCAGCCCTCTGTCATTGGGCACATTCAGATAAGCACGTGCCAGCAAAGCACGATACTCCTCAGCGGTTTGAGGAATCACGCTCCCCACGGGTCTGATATCAAGATAACTGTCACAAGCTGATAACATCAACAGACAGCTCAACAAAGCCAAAACATATATTTTCTTCATCTTCTTTTTTTCGACTTAATGATTAAAAATTTAAATTCAAGCTAAACGTAATTGATTTAGGGATAGGCGGTGCATACGGATTATACATCGACTCCGGATCAAGAAAATTCTTATAACTTGAACCAAAAACAAGTAAATTGCGTCCTTCAATAGCCACAGAAGCCGATCCCATTCCTAAAGATTTAATCATTTTCTCAGGTAGACGGTAACCTAAACGCAAATTTTGCAACCGGAAATAATTTAATTTCTTTACCCAAATATCTAAATTCTTGTAAATTTCGCTCTTCTGATCATACCAATAATACTCGTCAGCCCGTTTTTCGCTGGTGATTAATGCCGGCAGACGCCCATCGGTATTCTCCGGAGTCCAACGATCTAAAATATCACTATTTACGTTCTGCCTCTATCAAAGTTAATGAAATTATAGGAAGGCGTTGTACGCACATATCCTCCCAGATTAAATGATAAATTGGCTGTTAATTCCCAATTTTTATAACTGAATGTATTGATCAGGCCACCCGTATAAGGAGTATCTTGTGAACCAATATACGAATAAAAGCTACGCTCTTCTGCCGGAGTTACATCCGAATTAACCGTAAAACCTAATCCAAAAGGATCCTGCAAGCGATACAGTTCTTTCAAAGTTACTTTTTTCCCTTCTTTATCATAAAACAAAGGATAACCTTCTTCATCCAGACCGGCAGTTTTTATCGCGAAGATAGCATCTACGGATACCCCTCACGTCCCGGAATAGTTTGCGCTTCAGGAATAGCTTCTCTCAATACCTTGTTATTGTTATAAGCAAAATTTAAATTAGTATACCACGAGAAATTTTTTGTTGCAACGTTTCGCGTAGAAAGAGATACCTCAACACCTTTATTGACCATACTTGCCCAGTTGATATTGGTCGAAACAAAGCCGGTTTCAAGTGGAAGCATTTGTTTTCCGATTAGGTCTGTACCTTTACGATAATAGTAATCTACACTCAGATTAATCGCCTGATTGAGTACCGAAAAATCAAGTCCAACATTTACTGATTGAGTTTTCTCCCAACGAAGTTTCTTGTTTGGAGCAGAATTTATATCAATCATATGTTCCGAACCACCCGGCAAAATATTATCTACAATATATTTACCCAACAGAAAGGGAGATGTATTTTTATCAATATTTCCCTGAATACCATACGAAACACGGAATGCAAGGTTATCCATCCATTTTCTAGTTCCCTGCATAAAAGGTTCATTTGACAATCTCCATAATCCACTTACAGAGTACAGAGGCAAATAACGGTATTTCTTGTCTACGCCAAATAAGTCAGAACCATCAAAACGGATACTTCCTCCGAATGTATAACGGTTCATCAACGAATAGGAAGCTGTAGAGAAGAAAGAGACATAGGCATTTTCTTTATACGTTTTCTGATGAAGAGGAAACTGTCTGGCACGGTCTTCATCCGGAAAGACAACCGGTTTTGTAGTCAACGTCTGGCGATCAAAACCATATCCTGCAGAGAAAAGTGTTTCATACCAAGTTTTACGCAACTCGGTACCTACCATTACTTCCAGTTCGTGGATATCATTGAAACTGTCCCGGTACTCTCCCATTGCTTTCCAGGTAATCTGGGAGTTCGTATTCTCATACGCTTTATGCACTCCTCCGTCCGGAATAAAGTATTTATTGCTTTGAGAGGCAGAATCCCAATATTTACTGTTTTTGCGAATTATACGCATTGAAAAACTCTCCTTATCGGCAATCTGTTCTTTCGATGCTTTATCCAATTGCAAACCAAGTTGAGTTGTAAACTTCAGTTTATCATTAAAACGTAACTCTGCATCAAAAATAGACGAAAGCGCATTAATCGTTTCCTCATTCGAAGTATTTTTACGCTCTTCAAAAATATTAAACCCTAAATCCGTATCAGAATTGTTCTGAACATCGAAATCATATACATAATTTCCGTTTGCATCGAAAGGTTGATAGTATGGATTAGCCTTACGCGAATAGTATACCGGATTCACCAATCCATAAGTATCGGTCAGGTAGGTTTTATTGTTGCGGCGATTAACAAATAAAGAAACTCCGAATTTCAATATCCGGTTGACTTTATATGAAGTCTTCGCTACAATATTCAGACGATCCAGCCGACGCCTTTAACATTACCATTTTCTTGATAATATCCGATAGAAGTATAATAAGTCACCCGTTCGTTACCTCCCGAAAGACTTAAACTATACTCCTGATTGAATGCATCGCGGAAAAGAATATCGCCCCAATCAGTTTCTGTATTCCGCAACCGACTTATATCCGTTTGGGCTTCGGGAGTCAGCGCACTCCACCCCCCTTTTTTATAGGCATCAGTCAATCCGTAACCGGAAATTATTTTAGAAACTCCCCCCTTATTGTCACCGTACGCAAAATTAGAACGAAGCAATTCAAGTTCCAAATCTACTTTCTCTTGTGAATTCAACATATTGAGTCGGTTTGTACTCAATGTAGGCATATAAGTAAACTTCGAGGAGAAATTAATCACCGGTTTCCCTACTTTTCCTTTTTTAGTCGTTATCACAATTACACCATTTGCAGCACGTGCTCCATAAATGGCTGTAGCTGCCGCATCCTTTAGCACAGTAATATTTTCAATATCTGCAGGATTCAGTCCGGCAATAGACGATTGCTGTATATTAGAAACATCATTCAATACATTCGACTGAGGTACATCCGTACCTTCCAACGGAATACCATCCAATACCCACAATGGATCCTGAGTTCCGTTCAATGACGAAGTACCACGAATACGTATTTTTGCAGGTGCACCCGGCGCTCCGGAAGTAGAGGTTACGGAAAGACCGGCAATTTGCCCGGCCAGTGCCTGGTCAATACTTTTCACAGCACCGATGGTTTCATCCGAAATGTTCAGTTTCCCGACAGCTGCTGTCAACTTACGGCGTTCCACTGTCTGATAACCAGTCACTACCACAGCATCAAGCATCTGAGCTGATGGGAAAAGCGTGATTTCATATTGATCTTTTCCGGGAACGAGCCTGAGTTCCTGTACTTCATGTCCTACATAACTGCAGAATAAACGTGTCACCCCCTCCGGTACTGAAATATTGAATTTTCCATCTATATCGGTAATTACTCCTGTTATTGTCGGAGAATTACCATCTTTCGACAGGTCTTCTGCTTTTATATAGACAGAAGCACCGATCAACGGCATATTATCTTCTGAAGAGATCACCACTCCTTGTACTTGCCTACTGGCAGCAAAAGCAGAAGTCAAAACTCCGGCAAAAGACAATAAAAGAATAAAAACGTGTCTTTTCATTTGTTACATCCTATAAAATTAATACTCATTTTGAAAACTGTCTGTTTTGGTATAAATACACAAAGCCCCTCGCTCAGCAAATAAATTCGTTGAGTGTTTGTCAGAGAGAACTTTGTGTTTTGGTGTTTTTATTTCGAAATGCCCAACGCAGTATTTATGCGTAAAATCAAATCTTTATAGTGATATTTGGTAGCTACATCCGATGTGCCCAAACGGCTTTGAAGCAAATCTTTAATGCGAAGCAATTCACCACGTTTTACTGAAATGGCGTCGGAAATACGGTTTATCTGAGACCCATAAAAATTCAGTTCACGGCGAGCCCCCATGCGATCAGTATGTGCCGAACGATGTACATGGTCATCACAACTACAAATCGGTGTCTGAAAGTCGAACAAGAAGTGATTATCAATCAATTTCTTGTTAACTTTCACTCCCTCGCTTTCGGCAGCAGCAGTAATCAATGCATCTACAAAACCTTTCTGTAAGTTACGTGTCATAACATCGGGCAGTCCACCACGCTCTGTTACAGCAAAAATACTTTTATGCAAACCATCCATCAATTCAACAGCTGTGAAGGCTTTTTTCCCGTTTACCGATTCATTCTCAAGCATACGCATCAGGCGATTATTCGACAGTAAATCCCAAAAAACATAAGCCTGTGCATTTTTCAGCACTTGTGTTGGGGCATTCTCTACTACTCCCAAAGGAGTATTTTTAAGCAGATAAGTATATTGAGCTATTTCAGGGTCGAACAACCATTTCGGATAGCATAGCACCTCATCAAGCAAAAACCTCAAAGCAGCCTGCTGCTTCTCCTTTTCCACAAACGTATAAGTTTCTCACCATCACCTACCGTTGTATTTTCAATATAAATACCTCCAATGTTCGCCATTACATGATAAAGATAATTATTCCATTGATTAATAACGGCATAATACAAACGAGAAGCCTCTTCGTACGTCTGTCCTTTCTCTCCGGTAGTTGTCCATTGAATGATTTGGGGAACAATACATTTCAAATTGGCAATGCCATACTGTGAAGAACGGATCGGATCATCGCCAAGATCTTCGTTCTGTGCACGAGGGTCAACGGCATCCCGCGGATCCTGTGCCTCACTATATTTATAAAGCCGATCAGTGTGTTTCGCTAAAAAATCCTGCAACAGTTCTTTTTCTTCTTCCGGTGTTTGCTTGCCATACCAACGATAACCATATTCTATAGCAAACATATCATACGGCCCGATGTGGGGAGAAAGTGCCTTTATACCATCACCCGGCTGTGCCACATAGTTAAAGCGGGCATAATCCATGATAGACGATGAAGTCGAATTCATTCGGTCGGTAAATGTTTTCGAACGGAGAGAATCTGTAGGAAAAGCCCATGACCCCATCATGTTATGGCGCAGTCCGAGTGAATGTCCCACTTCATGACAGGCAACAAAGCGCATGGCATCTCCCATCAGACTATCCGGTAAAGCAACACCACGAGCCTCAGGACGCACTACACCTGTTTGTACCGTAATCCACTCCTGAAGCATTGAAAGTACATTATGCCACCACATGATATCAGCCTCAAGGATTTCTCCCGAACGCGGATCAAGAATAGAAGGTCCCATTGCATTTGCTTTGGTAGATGCGGCATAAGTCAGCACAGAATAATTCACATCATCCATATCTACCTCCATGTCCTCGGTAATATCTTTAGCGATAATGGCATTTTTAAATCCGGCACGTTCAAAGGCTACTTGCCAGTCTTCAATTCCTTGTTTAATATACTTCCTCCAACGATAAGGTGTCGAATTTTCTATATAAAAGACAATCGGTTTCCGGGGTTCTACCAATTCTCCACGTAAATACGCTGCCCGATCTTCAGGCCTAGGCTCCAGACGCCATCGAGTAATAAATTGTTTTTTATTTACCCGTTGTTGTCCATCACTGAAATTAGTCAGAGGATTAGTGAAATATCCCACGCGCGGATTATCCAAACGTCCGGTCATCGGCACTTCAGGAAGCAACAAAATAGAGGAACTAACCTCTACCGTCACATAGATAGTAGTAGTACCTTCGGTCACACGAGTAGTCAGTTCCGAGGTTGCTACCACATTATTATCAAAGGACTTGATGGATAGAATTCTTGATAAATTCTTGATGGCCGATGTGCCAAGATTAATATTGGTAAATACGTTATTTATGCTTGTCTCTGTACCATCATATATATCGTTCACTTTAATCAGCATGCTGGTAGAATCATTATTATATGCTTCTACCTTAAACCCGGCTATCAGCGGAGAAATATAATTATCCTTCACCGATTGGCTAATGGCATCTTCAGATGGTGAAATAGGTAACGGACGACTTTGACGGATCAATAATTTATTAGCCGATTTATCCAACTCAAAGCGGATCATCTGATTCTCATAATTAGTTCCACGATTCACTCCGGCTTCATTCAGTTCTGCAGGTACCCGTTGCAGTTTATTCACCACCAGCATATCACGCCCCAACAGGGTGGAAGGAATCTCAAAGTAATAATCGTTCTTCTTTTGGTATACATTGAACATACCACGACGAACGACACTATCGCTTCCTGTTAATTTCTCATACTCATTCTTAACCTTAATACTGTCTTGGGGATTACTCTTTTTTTCTTTTTCAAAAACCATCCCATATCAGGAGTTGCGGGAGGTTCAATACACATAGCAGCAACAGGCTCGCACAAAAATGAACCGGTGGCCATAGTGTCAGTAGGATTGTTTTTAGTCTCATGTTAAATCTAATTAGCACTTAACCTTATTCTACGCTATGGAATAAGGGGGCGCAAAGGTAACAAAATAGCTCATATTACCTAATAAGAATGATCTATTTTTATCTTTTTTCTCTATTTCACGAATGAATCTCACATTTTTATGCAAAATTCTAATCGAAAAGAAAGTATCGGCATACTCTCTTTCTGTGCTGAAGTGTCCGTTTTCTCGTACAAAAACTGTATATTTGCCACGAAACTAATTAATAAATTAACCCCATGAAAAACTATTTAGGACTGATTTTCCTCTTGTTTGCTTTTACAGCAACCGCACAAAACAATCGTTCAGCCCTGTTGCCTATGCCCAATCACATAGAGCAAGTGCAAGGTAAACCTTTTAGCTTAACAGGTAAGAACATCACGATTCACCCCGGACAACCGGAATTAAAGTTTGCGGCTACTACTCTGCAAAGTATACTGAAAGACCGCATGCAAGTAGACATTCCCCTTTCCGGCTCTCGCCAATCCCCCATCCGGTTAATTATTGATCCACAATTGGAAGGAAAAGAACATTATCAACTCAAAGTTGACCAGAAAGGGATGACCATTAGCGGAGCCAGTGCAGCAGCCGTTTTCTATGGTGTAATGACTGTCGATCAAGTTCTCTTGGGAGATGTATGCGCCAGCAATCGGAAAGAAATGACTCCTATCAGTATCGATGATGCGCCTCGCTTTAGCTACCGGGCTTTAATGCTAGACCCTGCCCGGCATTTTTTACCAATAGAAGATGTAAGTTCTACATCGATCAGATGGTACGCTACAAATATAATGTGCTTCAACTTCACCTGACAGATGATCAAGGATGGAGAATCGAAATTAGAAAGCATCCGAAACTTACCGCAGGACAATCTTTTTATACTCAAGAAGAGTTGGCCGACCTGATTCGTTATGCAGCCGAACGCCATGTTGAAATAGTGCCGGAATTGGATATTCCGGGACACACTGTCGCTGTATTAGCCGCTTATCCTGAACTGGGATGTACACACACCGATACCATTGCAAAGAATGTAGGTGAGACTGTAAACTTAATGCTTTGTGCCAATAATGAAAAAGTGTATGAAGTGTACAATGATATTATTGATGAAGTAAGTGCTCTCTTTCCTTCACGTTATATTCACCTGGGTGGTGACGAAGCAGTTATAGAAAAGAACTGGAACCAAATGTGAACGTTGCCAAAAGATGATGAAGGAACTGAAATACGAAAAGGCTTCCCAATTAATGATTCCTTTTTTCAGCCGTATGCTCAGTTTCGTAGAGGCTGATGGAAAATACCCTATTCTCTGGTGTGAATTAGATAACATTCGCATGCCGGCCAACGATTATCTGTTCCCTTACCCTAAAAATGTAACACTTGTGAGCTGGAGATACGGATTGACGCCAACTTGCCAGAAACTGACCCAACAGCATGGTAACCCTCTGATTATGGCTCCGGGAGAATTTGCATATCTGGATTATCCGCAGTTCAAAGGAGATCTTCCGGAATTTAATAACTGGGGAATGCCGGTAACTACACTCGAAACATGCTATCAGTTGATCCGGGATACGGAAAACCCGCAGCAGAACAGGCACACATTCTGGGAGTAATGGGAACACTTTGGGGAGAAGCAATAAAGGACATTAACCGAGTGACATATATGACCTATCCCCGCGGTCTGGCACTGGCAGAAGCAGGATGGACCCAAATGGAACATCGCAATTGGGATTCTTTCAAAGAACGTTTATATCCCAATCTGAATAACTTAATGAAAAAAGGCGTTTCAATACGTGTACCATTCGAAATAGTAAAAAGAAAATAATCATTATCCAATACAAACTGTGAATGAGCGAACTCATTGTCTATAAAGCCTCCGCCGGGTCCGGAAAAACCTTCACCCTGGCTGTTGAATATATCAAGTTACTAATCCGGAATCCGCGCGCCTATCGCCAGATTTTAGCAGTAACCTTTACTAATAAAGCTACTGCTGAAATGAAGGAGCGTATTCTTAGTCAATTATATGGAATACAGATAGGCGATCCGGATTCGGATGCCTATCTAAAACGCATAATTGCCGAGACAGGGCATTCAGAAGACGAGATACGAACAACGGCAGGCATAGCTTTGGGTTATATGCTTCATGACTACAGTCGGTTCCGCGTCGAAACCATTGATTCCTTTTTTCAATCGGTCATGCGTAATCTGGCTCGTGAACTTGAATTGAGTCCCAATCTGAATATCGAACTGAACAACGTAGAAGTATTGAGCGATGCTGTGGACAGTATGATTGAAAAGTTGGGACCCAATTCACCTGTACTGGTATGGCTGCTCGATTATATAGATGAACGTATCGCTGACGATAAACGCTGGAATGTTTCGGATGAGATCAAAAGTTTCGGACGGAATATTTTTGATGAAGGATACATCGAGAAAGGTGATGGTCTCCGCCGACGCCTCCGTGACCCGAATGTAATCCATAATTATCGTAAGACATTAAAAGAGATGGAAACAGCCGCTCTTGAACAGATGAAAGAGTTCGCTCAACAGTTTGAAAATGTACTTTCCAGTCAATCACTGAAACCAACTGATTTAAAGAACGGAGCCAAAGGAATAGGAAGCTATTTCAATAAACTAAAAAACGGTATACTCGGAGACGAGATAGTCAATGCTACTGTAATCAAATGCCTCGATGACGAGACTAATTGGGCTGCAAAAACATCAAAACAATATACGGATATTATATTGTTGGCTTCTTCCATCTTAATGCCACTTCTACAAAATGCCGAACAATATCGCTCACGCAACAATCGAATAGTGAACAGCTGCCGACTGTCGACACAGCACCTGAACAAAGTCCGGCTTTTAACCAATATTGATGAAGAAGTACGTCAACTGAATCGTGAAAACAATCGTTTCCTCCTTTCGGATACCAACGCTTTGCTCCACCAATTAGTGAAAGACGGTGATTCCTCTTTTGTTTTCGAAAAAATCGGAACTAACATCCGCAATGTGATGATAGACGAATTTCAAGACACCAGTCGAATGCAATGGGATAATTTTAAACTCCTGCTACTTGAAGGATTGTCTCAAGGAGCCGACAGCTTGATTGTAGGTGATGTCAAGCAATCTATTTATCGTTGGCGAAACGGCGATTGGGGAATCCTTAACGGATTAAACAAGCAACTTGGATATTTTTCTATCCGTACAGAAACGTTAAAAACCAACCGCCGAAGTGAAACCAATATCATACGATTCAACAATAGTATATTCTCCGCAGCTGTGGACTATCTCAACGAAATGTATAATAAGCAGTTGGGAAGTATTTGTGAGCCTCTAATCAATGCATATGCCGACGTGGAACAGGAATCCCCCCGAAACAAACAACAAGGATACGTTAAGGTAGAGTTTCTCGAACCGGACGAAGAACATGATTATACAGAACAAACCCTTATCAGCCTGGGAATGGAAGTAGAACATCTGTTACAATCCGGCGTCAAACTGAACGATATAGCTATTCTCGTCAGAAAGAATAAAAGTATTCCGCGTATTGCCGATTACTTCGATAAACAACTAAATTATAAGATTGTGTCTGACGAAGCCTTCCGTCTGGATGCCTCGCTCGCCATCTGTATGATGTTGGATGCCTTGCGCTATCTTTCCGATCCGGAGAATCGGATCGTGAAAGCACAGTTGGCCACTAATTACCAATTACAAATACTTCATTCGGAGTATGATCTCAATTCGCTGCTCCTCCATAAAGCCGAAGAATTATTTCCACCGGCTTTTCTGGAACGAATGGCAGAACTACGGTTGATGCCTCTGTATGAACTGTTAGAGGAACTTTTCAGTTTATTTGAACTGCACCGTATTGAACAACAGGACGCTTACCTGTTTGCTTTCTTTGATGCAGTAACCGATTATCTGCAAAGCCACTCTTCTGATCCGGACAGCTTTATACGATATTGGAACGAGACGTTATCCGGGAAAACAATTCCGAGTGGCGAAGTGGAGGGTATACGTATCTTTTCAATACATAAATCCAAAGGACTGGAATTTCATACGGTACTCCTACCCTTCTGCGACTGGAAACTGGAAAATGAAACAAACAACCAACTCGTCTGGTGCGTACCTCAAGAAGCCCCTTTCAACGAGTTGGATATTGTGCCGGTAAATTACTCTTCCGCCATGGCAGAATCAGTATACCGCACAGATTATTTACACGAACGCCTGCAACTATGGGTAGACAATCTGAATCTGCTTTACGTAGCATTTACACGTGCCGGAAAAAATTTGATTATCTGGAGTCGGAAAGGACAAAGAAATACAATGGCCGAATTGCTAACCGGAGCACTACCACAGGCTGCCAACAAATTAGATCAGGAATGGGATGAAGAACAGGTATATGAATTAGGTGACCTTTGCCCATCCGAAAATGAGAAAAAAATCGATTCAGGTAACAAGCTGACTCGCAAACCGGAAAAACTTCCGGTCAATATGGAATCTATGCATCCGGATATAGAATTCCGACAGTCCAACCGATCTGCTGATTTTATCAAGGGGCTTTCTGAAGAAGAATCCGATGACCGCTTCATAAATCACGGACAATTGTTGCATACTTTATTTTCTGCCATTGAGACCAAGGATGACATAGAACCGGCCATTCAGCGCTTGATATTCGAGGGAATCATTGGCAGCAAAGAAGCGGAAAAACAAATACGTTCTCTGACCGTAAAGGCCTTCTCCTTACCTGAAGTACAAGAGTGGTACTCCGGTGAATGGAGATTGTTCAACGAGTGCGCAATCATTTACAAAGACAAAGGTGTATTACAAACCCGTCGCCCTGATCGTGTAATGATGAAAAACGAGCAAGTAGTTGTGGTAGACTTCAAATTTGGTAAAGCAAACAAAAAATACAACAAACAGGTAAAAGGATACATGCAGCTCCTCTCCCGAATGGGATACAAAAACATCACAGGTTATCTGTGGTATGTAGAAGAAGAAATAATCGAAAAAGTATGAAAACATTTCTCCAATTGGTCGCGCAGGACCTTTACTGTAAAATAGGAAATGATCTGTCACGCACAGCTATCATATTCCTAACAAACGTGCCAGTCTGTTCTTTAATGAACATTTGGCAAATCAGTCCGATCAACCTCTTTGGTCACCGGCATATTTAAGTATCAGCGAATTATTTCAGCATTTATCGGTGTTAAAACTAGGAGATCCGATTCGGTTAGTATGCGAGCTTTATAAAATATTCCGTGAAGAAACAAATAGTGACGAATCACTGGACGACTTCTACTTCTGGGGTGAGTTATTAATCAGTGATTTTGATGATGTAGACAAAAATCTGGTTCATGCAGATAAGTTATTTACTAATCTGCAGGACTTAAAGAATGTCATGGATGATTATGAATTTCTCGACCAAGAGCAAGAACAGGCTATCCAGCAGTTTTTCCAAAATTTTTCTATCGAAAAGAGAACACTGTTAAAAGAAAAGTTTATTTCTCTTTGGGATAAATTGGGTGATATTTATCGCCGATATCATAAAAAGCTGGAAGAATTAGGATTTGCCTACGAAGGTATGCTCTACCGAAACGTTATTGAACAACTTGAACCGGATTCATTGAAATATGACTGCTATGTATTTGTCGGCTTCAACGTACTGAACAAGGTGGAAACTCACTTCTTCCAACAATTGCAGAATGCGGGTAAGGCTCTTTTCTATTGGGATTATGACGTGTTTTACACTCAGCTTCCTTCCCGGCAAAAACAACGCCATGAGGCCGGAGAATTTATCAACCGCAATCTCAAACTCTTCCCCAATGAGCTTCCTGCCGAATTGTTCAATGAATTGATAAAACCCAAAAAAGTTCGTTTTATCTCTTCCCCAACCGAGAACGCACAAGCCCGTTATCTGCCTCAATGGGTACATGAGAACCTGAGTAACGAAGAAAAAGAAAATGCCGTTGTGCTGTGCAATGAAGCTTTACTTCTCCCTGTTTTGCACTCTATACCGGAGGTAGTAAGGAATGTCAATATCACCATGGGATTTCCGTTAGCACAGACTCCGGTATATAGTTTTATCAACGCCATACTCGAACTGCAAACCAGCGGATACCGGACAGACTCGGGACGATATATCTATGATGCCGTACAGACGGTATTGAAACATCCCTATACCCGCCGCCTCTCAGATAAAGCTGAGCCGCTGCAACGGGAACTTACAAAGACCAACCGTTTTTATCCTTTTCCATCCGAATTAAAGAAAGACAAATTTCTGGACATATTGTTTACGCCCCGCAATGGTATCCGTGAACTCTGTGTCTACATCACGGAACTGCTGAAAGAAGTATCTGTTTTATATCGTCAGGAACAGGAAAGCGATGACATTTTCAATCAGCTGTACCGTGAATCTCTCTTCAAAAGTTTCACATTAGTCAACAGGTTGCTCAATCTGATAGACAACAACGAATTGCAGGTACGCATAGAACTCTGAAACGTTTATTAAATAAAATACTGAATGCAGCCAACATTCCTTTTCATGGTGAACCGGCTATAGGAATGCAGATCATGGGAGTATTGGAAACACGTAACCTCGACTTCCGTAACTTGCTCCTTCTATCGCTTAATGAAGGCCAATTGCCCAAATCGGGAGGTGAGTCATCATTCATCCCTTATAATTTACGCAAAGCTTTCGGCATGACTACTATTGAACATAAGAATGCTGTTTATGCCTATTATTTCTATCGCCTGATTCAGCGTGCAGAAAATATAACCTTAATGTATAACACCTCATCAGATGGGTTAAACAGAGGAGAATGGTCACGTTTCATGCTACAGTTTCTGATTGAATGGCCACATGAAATCAGCCGTGAATATCTTGAAGCCGGACAATCGCCACAAAACAGCAAGGAAATCCGCATTACAAAAACCCCGGAAATTATTGACCGTTTATACCGGACTTATGACTTCTCACGCAACCCGGATGCCCTAATACTTCGCCTTCAGCATTAAACACCTATCTTGATTGTCGGCTGAAGTTTTATTTCCGTTATGTGGCACGCCTTAAAGCTCCCGATGAAGTCAGTGCTGAAATTGACTCCGCCTGTTCGGAACCATCTTCCACCGTTCTGCCCAATTGGTTTATTTAGATCTGACAGCCAACAAACGAGATGTCCATAAAGAAGATCTTGAATGCCTATTGCGCGATAATATCCGTCTTCAAAACTACGTGGATATAGCTTTTAAAGAAATATTTTTTCATGTTCCTATCGACGAGAAGCCCGAGTATAACGGAATCCAGCTAATAAACTCAAAGGTTATCACTTCGTATCTCCGCCAACTGCTGCGTAATGACCTGCAATATGCCCCTTTCCGAATGATGGGTATGGAACAGGAAGTAGTGGAGGATATCCGGATAGAAGGGCCTGTGGGAAAGTTATCACTAAGAATCGGAGGCACCATCGACCGTATGGATAGCAAAGAAGGTACACTCCGAATTGTGGATTATAAGACCGGAGGCAGCCCCAAAGTACCGGCAAATATAGAACAATTATTCACACCTGCCGAAGGACGCCCCAACTACATCTTCCAAACTTTCCTATACGCCGCCATTATGGCACGGCAACAGGCACTAAAAGTAGCTCCCTCGCTACTCTATATTCATCGGGCAGCTTCCGAGAGTTACTCTCCTGTAATTGAAATAGGAGAAGCTCGCAAGCCTAAACTGCCGGTCGATGATTTTTCGGTTTATGAAGATGAATTCCGTGAGCGTCTCCTGAAATTGCTTGAAGAGATATACGATGACAAAGAGGAATTCACTCAAACAGAGGATACAAAGAAATGTGAATATTGCGATTTTAAAGCAATGTGCAAACGATAATAAAAACCTCCTATCCATATATAATCCCAGAAACAACACCGGAATCCGGCAATAGAAAAAATGGATCTGTGTCGAAATGAAGTAAACCCCGAAAGTTGGACAAAAAACTTTCGGGGTTTACTTATTATGTTAAGACATCACAGATAACACTGATAAAGTTCACCCTGTGATGAATGGGAGTACATCTCCATTTTTATTAGAATAATCTATATTCGGAACGATTCTTCCATCGCTATCGGAATCCTTATTTTTTCAGTGGAATCGAGAAATAGAAAGTTGAACCTTCATCTTTAACAGAAGTAAACCACAACTTTCCTCCATTTTTCACAACAAAATCCTGGCACAAAAGTAACCCGAGTCCCGAACCTTCTTCATTATTAGTACCGAATGTACTGAAATGTGTATCGGTATGCAACAGTTTTTTCTGGCTTTCTTCGTCAATACCGCATCCGCTATCTTTAACACTAACTACCGACATTCCATCCGACTCTTCAACTTTTATAAGAACTTCGGAACCTTCATTACTGAATTTAATGGCATTGCTTATTAAATTGCGTATCACCGTCTTTATCATATCGATATCGGCATGTACCGCCTGACATTCCGGCGATTCAATTCGCAAACGAATATTCTTCAGGCCGGCAACCATTGCGAAGATTTCTCCTACTCCTTCTACAACTTCCACCATGTCGATATCCTGATATACGACTTTAAGCTTACCTATCTGGCTTTTTGTCCATTTCAGTAAGTTATCCAACAACGAAAACACATCTTCGGTAGTCTGATTGGCCATAGTCAGCAGCTCATACATATCTTCGCCGATTTTTTCTTTGGGCAAACTAAGAATCAGCATATTAAGCACCATCTTAATAGATCCCATAGGCGAACGGAGGTCATGGGCAATCACAGAATAAAGCTTATCACGCCCGATAATAGTCTTTTTAAGTTCCTCCGTTTTGGCTTCAATAATACGTTTGGCCGCTACTAAAGAAATCTGATGACTGACCCGAATAATCAGTTCTTCTTTATTAAAAGGTTTAGAGATAAAATCGTTGCCGCCTACCTGAAATCCTTTGACTATATCGGCAGTACTATTCAATGCGGTCAAAAAGATGATCGGAATATGGGCGCTTCGGGATCCGCCTTCAACTTTTGAGAAACTTCAAAACCACTCATATCCGGCATCATCACATCCAGCAATATCAGGTCGGGATTCTCTTTCTTTACTTGGTCCAATGCCTGATTCCCATTGCTAGCTGTCACTATGTTAAACTTCTCATTGGTCAGCAATACCTTCAATAAAAGGACATTGGACATAACATCGTCTACAATGAGAATTTTATATTCCGAGGGATTTATTTCCATATTCATCTTTATGTAGCTTTAATCTTGAGTTCTTATTTTATTATAACTTATACTTCATTTTGAAATAGTCAATCATACGATCCAAACCTTCATCCAGCAAAATAGTCGGTTGCCAACCCAATTTCTCCTGTGCCAGTCTGATATCAGGCTTACGCTGTTGGGGATCGTCGTGCGGCAGGGGCTTAAAAGTAATCTTCGACTTCGATCCGGTCTTCTGGATGATCTTCTCCGCTAACTGAAGCATGGAAAATTCATTCGGATTGCCAAGATTTATCGGTCCGATAAATCATCACCCGTATTCATCATCCGGATCATACCCTCAACCAAATCATCAATATACTGGAAGCTACGGGTTTGCTCACCTGTCCCATAGATAGTAATATCGTCGTTCTTCAGTGCCTGGATAAGAAAATTAGAAACCACTCTCCCGTCATTCGGCAACATCCGAGGACCGTATGTATTGAAAATACGAACAATTTTAATGCGTACGTTATTCTGCCGATGATAATCCATAAAGAGAGTTTCAGAACAACGTTTCCCTTCATCATAACAAGAACGGATGCCGATCGGATTGACATTTCCCCAATAAGATTCAGGTTGCGGATGAACCTCCGGATCTCCGTAAACCTCACTGGTTGAAGCTTGCAATATTTTAGCATTGAGCCTACGGGCTAACCCCAACATATTGATAGCTCCCATTACGGATGTTTTAATGGTTTGAATGGCATCGTACTGATAATGTATGGGAGACGCCGGGCAGGCAAGGTTGTATATTTCGTCTACTTCAGCACTATATGGAAATGTTATATCATGACGTACCACTTCGAATGGTGGTTATCCATTAAATGGATAATATTTTCTTTTGATCCGGTAAAAAATTATCCAGACAAATAACGTCGTGCCCCTCGTTGATTAGCCGGGTACAAAGATGCGAACCAATAAAACCCGCACCTCCGCTAACTAAGATTCTTTTCATGTAATTATTTTATAATGACAAAGGGCAAATACATGCTCTCTTCTCATCTATATCTGGACAAATGTATAAGATTTGATTAAAATATGCAAGTTTTTCGAACATATATTTTTAATAAAAAGAAACTGATTCTAAAAATTCTTTTATACCCCGGACGTACTACGCCAGCTTTCAAATTCTGCTCTTTTTTCTTTTGGAATGCAGATTTCAATTTCATCTTCATGAACCGTACTCACCAATGTATGTTCGATAAACTTCTCAATCATTGCATTACTCAGCATAACGCACTTTAATACAATCTCATACGCCTGATAAATGCGATCATACGCATTGAACTGCGAATATAAAAAGCAAAGATGCCGTGCGGAATTATCGTGCGCACTCCAGCAATCTCCTTCTTTATACAGAAAAATACGACTATCATTGTTTATCTCTCTAATTAATACCTTTTCTAAATCCATCGTAATTGCTTTAGGGGGTTGACATAAAAGAACAAGCTTTCCGGCTTATGTCACAAAACTACATCGGGATTGAAGGATATTTGTGACCGGCAGAATGTTTCTATCCCTCCGGCCCTTTCTCTATATGTAGATTGATCGTGACAGACTTCCTCTTTTTGCAAGTAAGGGCACCAAATAAAAAATAGTTGCGAATTGCGAAACAAGCCGGGGGATAAAAGTGTTAAACAGAGAAACAGTACAAACTGAAAATTATGATAACAAACGAATTAAATATAGGCTTAATAGAAGCCGCAAAAGAAAAGATGCCGACCGGAACCAACTTGGCAAACACTCTAATGGACATTTTATATATAGGTAAGGAGGCCATCTATCGCCGACTGCGGGGAGAAGTACCGTTTACTTTGGCAGAAGCTGCCATCATCTCGAGAAAAATGGGAATATCGCTCGACAAGATGATCGGTGTGAGTTTCAGCAACAATGCGGTATTCGACCTGAACGTCGTACACCATACCAATACATTCGAAACCTATCACGATATTCTCACGAAATATGTCGATGCATTCGATAACATCCGGGAAGATCCCACTACAGAAATGGCAACCTCTTCAAACATATTGCCTCAAGCATTATATCTCAAACATGATGTACTTTCAAAGTTTCGTCTGTTTAAATGGATGTACCAGAATGAAAATATCAAATGCAAGCATTTTGATGAACTGGAGATTCCCCACAAAATATATAACATCCAGAAAGACTTTGTCAATATGACACAACAGATGAAGACGACTGATTATATCTGGGACAATACCGTATTCGAACATGTAGTGAGAGACATACAGTTCTTTTCGGAAATCCACCTGGTTTCGGAAGAAGACAAAGAGTTGATAAAAGACGATTTATTGCTTCTGACGGATGAATTGGAAGAGTTGGCCGGAAAAGGTAAGTATGAAACCGGTAACGATGTACGTATCTATATCTCAAATATCAAGTTCGATGCCACCTATAGCTATGTGGCAACCAGCAACAGCCATATCAGTATGATACGCATATACTCCATCAATGCCATTACAACGCAGGATGACGGCATGTTCCGCAGCCTGAAAGAGTGGGTACAATCACTCAAAAAATTCTCAACTCAAATATCCGAAAGCGGAGAGATGCAACGTATACGTTTCTTTAATGAACAGCGTGAAATAATAAATACCTTATAACTTTGTTAAAAACGAAAAACGAAACAATGTAGGAGAACAGTGACAATTATCGGAAACAGGTGGCAATGCCATCTGTTTTTTTCATTCTCCAGCCATCCCTCCGACAAGAATTCTCCAATCAGAAAATTCCTCTTTTTTCTACACATGATATACCATACAAAAGTTCGGTCTACTTACTCTATATTTGCATATGTCACAAGCCATTGTGATTCTCGCAATATTATTAATCAATAACCCAAACGGCAGTTATGAAAAATTATATCGTTAACGAACTTATTGCAGCAATGAAAGAACGGATTCCCCGTGGAATAAATCTGGCCAACTACCTGACAGATGCCCTATGTATGGGAAAAGAGGCTGTATACCGAAGATTACGAGGCGAAGTGGCTTTCACCTTTGACGAAATTGCCATGATTTCATGCAAACTGGGAATATCAATTGATCAGATTATTGGAAATCACCAGTCGAACCGTGTGACTTTCGATTTAAACCTGCTTCACTCACCCGATCCTCTGGAAAGTTATTATGAGATTATAGAACGCTATCTGCGCATATTCAACTACGTAAAAGATGATATCAGCACGAAGATATATACCGCTTCGAACGTAATTCCTTTCACCCTCTATTCTTCGTACGAATACTTATCAAAGTTTCGCCTGTGCAGATGGATTTATCAAAATGGGAAAATACGTACCCCAAACAGCTTATCGGGAATGCACATACCGGACAAAGCGGTTCATGCCCATAAACTGTTGAGTGAGGCTGTCAAAGCGTGCAGAAAGACCTGTTTTATATGGGACAGCAATGTCTTCTACTCGTTTGTAAAGAGATGAAGTATTTTGCCGGCTCAATCTGATTTCGGAAACAGACCTGATACATTTAAAAAACGAACTGGAACTGTTGCTGCATGAACTGGAACAGATATCCGCAAAAGGTGAATTCAGTAACGGAAACAAAGTAGCCATTTACTTATCCAATATCGATTTTGAAGCAACCTACAGCTATATAGAAAAGAAAGATTTCCAAATCAGTCTCCTCCGGGTATATTCTATTAACTCAATGGACTCTCAAAGCCCACGAATTTGCGGCATACAAAAAGACTGGATACAATCATTGAAAAGACACTCCACACTGATTTCAGAAAGCGGAGAGTCCCAAAGAATTACTTTCCTGGAACAACAGAAGAATTTCATCGACACCCTGTAACCCCCGACCGACCAATACCTGTATAAAAATATGGCTACACCCTACAGAAGAAAGGGTGTAGCCATATCGGCATTAGGGTGTAGCCATCCGGAACGGATAGCTACACCCTGATACTTAAACTCCATCGACCTCTTGCTTCCGGATCAGCCAACCGTTGATCTGTACATCCACACTTATATAATTTCCGTTGCCATCCATACCTTTAAAGAATAGAATAATACCGTGTTTATCGGCACGGTCCAGATATTCCTGCAAGGGTATATCAGCATATTGCTGAAGCCTCAGCGCATTAAGATATTTATTCAAGGGGATGTCAAGAATCACATTACCCGATGACTTATGCGTGATAACCAATCTGTTTTCGGTATCAGTCATCAGACGCAACGTATTCAATTCGGCTATAGCTCCGGTCTCAGGATCGTCTTCGGTATGATAAGCAGTATATTCCACTTTCTCGTCCGTTTCGTCTCCCAAAAGCCCATTTTCATGGTTGTACCTCCCATTGGGCGAAATAATTCGAAAATCATAATCATCCACGTGAATACTGCTGTCGTCGAGCATCTGCATGATGATACGGAATTTCTTCGTATTCTTCAGCAAAGAGACAGTGGTGATATCATTATTATACTGTGGAGATACCTCCGTCTGTTTGCCATGCCACAGTAAATGGAGTTCTCTGTCGACCACCCCTCCTCCAATCCGGGTTTTCAGATTGTTGACACTGACTTCCAGATCTTCCAACGTAGATACCCCGGGAGTCAGGGTAACTTTGTCATACGACTTGTCATACAACCCCGACCAAGCCACAAAAATATATCTTCTGCCTGCCATGGCTCCGGGTAAAGTCATCAGGTAATCCGGTGCAAAAGCACCGGATTCTTCTTTCAATTCTGTCACAAATACACCTTTTTCATCGAATACATACAGGTTCATCTTGGTTGCCTGCTTATGAAACAAGTCTATGTATTCCAGGTTGTAGTCGTATACAAAGCGGACATAAGAGTTGCAATCTTCATCCATCCCGTCTCTGACGCAGGAAGCACATAGCAGAAGGCAGCAACATGCAACCTGTATGTATCCGATAAATCTGTTCATAGTTACTTCAGTTTAGTTTATAAGAAAGAATTTATAAAAGTTCCTCTACATTCTGATTACGGATATACCACCGCATAATGTTGACGTCAGCCGAGATCCAGGAAGTGTCTTCGTCATCCGGATCTGTTCCGGGAGGATTGATCACCGGCTGTCCCGGACCGATAATCTTATTGATACTAAGCTGATATACATTATTCCGTACCACGCCATAGCGTCCGTATCCCATCAATACAGGTACCATGTTATTGGAGAAATGACGAATCAGAACCGTATAATAGCACACTCCTTGATAGTAGAAATTAATGCCACCCTCCGAAAAAGAAGCCGTAGGTGAATTAAATGCATTCGGGTTCCAGGCCAGTACGTTCTCTATAGCCTGTTCCAAACCTGCATCACGTAATTCCTGAGGAATCTGCCCCCTGTCATTTACCATATCCCGCATGGCTTCCACTCTGATAGCATTGCCTTTGAAATAGTAGAAACTGATGCCCCCTCCGTTACGAGTCGCAACCGATCCGAAGCCATTCGGCGTGTAAGTTCCGCTAATCACTACACGGGTAGTTACGTCATGCCGCTGGTCGGCAGCGTCCATCGTATTTTCCAGCGTATAATCATAGTCATCAAAATTCTTGCTCAACTCCGGAGTCCCTGACAAATACTCAAACTGTCCGACAGGGTTTCCTCCATTCCAGGAACTGAATCTTGTAAAGTTAGGATCTTCGGCATAGCGTTCCTCGCGGTATCCGGCATTGAGTTGTTCCATTTCATTCGGAACACCACCCGAGTTAGCTATAAAAGTCATCTTACGCATCCAGTAGGTATACATATTGGTCACATCCAGTCCCCATTTCAGATTGTCAATCCGATCACCGTGCGGTACTACCTCAGGCACTCCGCTGACAACGACTTTAGCTACCGCACGTTCCACCTCGACCCTTACCGGATTTTCTTCGGCCATCCGTTGATTATCCCTCAACTCCACCTCAGGAACAAAAATAAGGTCCTGATGATTAGTCATATAAAAGTTATTATCGGCAGCAATACCATAAGGCTGTATCAGCGACTCTTTTGTCATATTGGCTGCACGCGATAAATAACTTCTGGGATTTCCCTGTTCGGTAATCTCCAGCAATTCACCGGGAGGATTGATCAATATCAATAACTCATAATCCTGTTTCACCACTTCACGACCTACTGTAACAAAACGACTCACAGTCGGCGTAGCCGATGGCACATCTTCTCCTCTCACTACATCTCCTCCGGTAAATTCATTCATTCCGTCAGTAGATACATTCAGGTCCCAAGAGTAACGCACGGTATTATTCTTGGTTTCATACAGCACCATGCGTACATGATTCACGACTTGCTCTTCAGTACGTCCCGAAGTTGTCGGGTCGACTGCCACCCGGGTACCGGCCAACGAACCGGTAGACAGGCGCATGGAGAGAAATGCTTTCTCGGTCGGTTCCGGAGTTTCCTTACCGGTACTTCCACCAGGGTCAAAATTCTCTTCATCACTACAAGATGCCATCATCATCATTCCGGCTCCGATTGCGAGGCCGAACATTAGTTTTTTCCATTCTACTTTCATAGTTCTACAATTGTTTAATTAAAAAAATACATTTATAAGTCACTCCTGGTCTTTAGCCAAGCTGCTAATTGCCCCATATTATATGCTGCCGCTTGAATGCCGGCATCAATCGCTTTTTCCAGATACTCTCCTCCTTCTTATAATCTTGTTTCAAGATGTATGCGATTCCTAAATTATTCCATGCTTCAGGCATATCCGACTTCTGAAGTCGGACTATGGCAGCATCTATAGCGCCATTCTCCAGTTCAAGTGCCGCAGTGTTGAGCCGCGCTACCGGGTCATCGGGATAAATGCGGGCAGCAATGTCAAACACCTCTTTAAATTCACCGCTGTCCTTGGGGTAAGTATTCGCCACGAGAAACATTTCATTCAGACTGAGGTACTGAGGTTTGGTTTTAATAAGTTGCTTCGCCTCGTCTACATTAAAAGCACGCGCCACATAAGAAATGGTATATTCATTACGACGTAAAGGCGGATAATAGTCCCTCAGTAACATCCGGTAGGTAGTTCCTCCATTCAGCGCCTGCAACCGATTTTTTCGTGTGGCGAAATCCGTATATCCGTCGATAACGGCAAGTATAGCTCCCTTATCAATCAGACTCGAAGCCGCAACTTCACGACGCAGGCCGGACCAGTCTTCTCCTTTCCAATCGACTGTCAGCAGAGATTCGTCAACTCCTCCGTGATTCTGCAGATAACCGACAAATGCCAATGCACGGTTTTCGGACAACTTCATGTTGCGGCTATAGTTACCTTCAGGAGATGCATAGCCTGTCACCCGAAATTCCGTTACGGTCAGGTTGGAATCGTTTTGTATCTCATTGACAATCCGGTCGACATCAGCAAGCACGTTGGCATTATTCTTATAATTGCGCAGCAATACATATTTGTCCACCTCAAAATTCAGATAGGCTGTATGTGTCTCGCTACGCTGCTTCAACGGTTCTACCGGCGGAGTCACATAACTCAGCTCATAACGAGGTGTAAATTGTTCGTCGAATACCGATGTTATAACGGTATGGTCACCCTGACTGACAGGACAATCGGCACAACCGGTCACCTCTTCACGTAAAATCAGCTCTGCCCGGCGCATCCATTCATGATAGGGTAATCCGAAGTGAAGATTCACAGTCTGGGGAGTACCGCTCTTTCGTTTCTCGACAAGCATAGGAAACATTTCAAAATTGTCAGTGCCGAAAGCTAAAGATCGTTTCAGCACCCGATAGCGACGGGGTCCGGCTATCACTACCGGAGCTAATTGCTGTTGTTCTTCTCCTTCTGTAGATCGCAAGACCGGTGTAAGCACAATCATTTGCTGTGCAGCCAGCTTTACAGCCCCTAAATCAAGGGATACCTCCACGTTCAACTCCCCTCCTTTCCGGACCACATGGTGTTGTCCGAAGCCGATATGACCTTCGTATGAATTTTGCGCCTGCGCAACCATGCCGCAGAGGACGATGCCCAATATCAGAAAATAAAACTTTTTCATATCTTTCATTTTTTATCAAATTCAACTTAGCGAATAAAGTAGACCAATGAAACAGCCGCTTTGGTAGGACCGACATAGTTTTTATGCCCACTCTTTATTTTAGGACTGCAATTCACACAACGATACTTATCGTATACCCAATGAGCATATCCCACTCCGACCGAGGCCTCCAGCTCCAATGTTTACTCAACAGCCATTGATGTCCCACACTGACACCTCCTCCATAGAAGTATCCTTCATAGCGATGGTCTTTAAGAGAAGGGAATATTTTGAAAGGTAAACTGATACCGGCCACGCTAAACTCACCTCCATGCAGATGTACACCCCAGAAGGTTCCATTGAAACGCTCACAGGTCCAGTAACGGAATTCCGGCTGTGCCAGCCAGTGCTTGAAACGCTTGTGATTTCCGAACGTAAACGGATTATAGCCGCCATACAGGTCAAGCGTGGTCTTCTTCCCCAACCCTACCTCTAATGCCAGATTGGGTGTGGTGGTAGCATCGTACAGGAGATTATTTTTCAGAGCGATGTGCTGTGCACTTACAGCTACTGAAATCGATATTGCGGCTCCAAACAGAATTAGCTTTTTCATACTCGTTTCTTCTATTATATATACTGACTAAAACTTGCTCAAAATGAATATGACAAATATCGCGGAATTGTATCATTCCGGAAATTGTATTCATTTCTCTTATAGAGGAAGAAAGAGTAATAAAACTTCTAATAATGGGACTTTAATGAAGTGAAGTTGCTAAATATAAAAAAGGGAGGAGAAAGTTCTGTGCAGTTTCATTTTCCGCAAATAAGGTAACCGAACGTTGCGATTCGGACAAACAGAGAGGCAAAAAAACAGGCATAGATTCTATACGGCATATATCTGCTGACGACAGTATATGCATCTATAAAATCCACGCCTGCAAGGCAAACTTTAACGAGTAGGTTTCTTATCTACATTTCCCGGCTGGTCATCTTCGGGAACACTGAAGTCACGATTGGCAAACAGATCGGCCAAACCCGATATTGCTTTAAGCGCAACAACTCGTCCCGATCCATACCGATATTCTTCATAATCCATTGATCGGACATGCCTGCCTTATCAAGTTCGGCAACAATATGGCACATCAGTCTATATTGTGCGTACCCCGGGCACGATTATGGCGGATAGTGGAACTCATACGATTGGAAAGATCCTTTCGATTACCACAATAGGCAACATCCCGTTTTCTCTCTGAAAGATACGTTTCGAAGTCTTCAGCACAGAATAACGGTGGAAACCGTCGACAAGGATATAAACATCCTTTCCTTATCATAATAGCAGACGCAGGGCATAGTGAAGCCGTCTTCCCAGATAGAAAGTTCAAGAAGCCTCATCTC
>ENA-OQIG01000405-OQIG01000405.1-human-gut-metagenome-genome-assembly--contig:-NODE-405-length-25163-cov-6.798690_pt1 | contig 25163 bp, 23 predicted proteins | sample MGYA00242576_ERZ504741 | MGnify/ENA primary metagenome ERZ504741 (study PRJEB26092, sample SAMD00036436) | human gut metagenome | host: Homo sapiens | study: EMG produced TPA metagenomics assembly of... | reverse complement strand
ATCGTAATCTCTATAATATCTGATATAACCAATTCCATTTTTCTCATAATCTCCAGGGATACTTCATATAAATCCAACCATTTTACGTTATAATTCTTCTTTTATTATGTTAAAAAACTGTTCGTTAATTTTGATGCCTCAAATCGAATACTGTTAGAATTTACCATATGTCCATATGAGTCAAAAACAGAAATACTGCTATACTGTTTATCTGGATACAATGCATCCAAATAATCCAGACGTTTCTCTACCTGCATTTTATATTTTAACTGATCTGCTGATTCCTCAGAATCCTGTAAAAACCAGTTTTGTATTGCTTCATCTGTTAATATTACCTTAGCTATCTTTCCCGAATTCTCTAATATACTCTGACTGTTATCAGACACTATCTCAAACTTTTCCTTATAGCTTTCGCTGGTGATATTTAATACTGATTTTTCGTATAAAAACTGAATCAATACAGTTAATACAAGGATTGTGAGAAAAAAGAAGCCAATACTTGTAAGAGAAAATTTTTTCGCCAAAGACAGCTCATGATATTTTTTACGCATTCGCACCACCCACACTTATTAATCCAACATTACCAAAAAAGCCGATACACTGTTTCCGTCAATTTATCGACCCTTAATGATTATTTCCTTTTTATTTACAGATACTGACTAAATTCCACCTTCTCCTTATTCGGTCCTTCAATTGTAAAGAACTTCACTCCATTTTCCCAGAATGGCAGGAAATGAATGGTATCTTGTGTAGAATTTAAACCAGCTTCATTGATATACTGGAAAATCTCTTCAATATCTTTTACGTCAAGTGCAACATGATCGATCGCGCATGCTCCATTTTCGCTGCATGGTTCTCATAAGTCTCCACTACCAGAGTTCCCAGTTTCAGGAAAACAACCTTCTCGTTTGCTTCCTCATTTACTGTCTCAAATGCTGTTTCAAAACCTAATTTGTGATAAAATTCTACTGTTTTACCAATGTCATTTGTCGGAATTCCAATGTGCTGTACCCCTGTTGAGTAGTTCTTTAAATCCATAGTTTTTGCCCCTTTCTGCTGATCCTTGTGACTTTTTGTCGCTCGTTATGTCAGACTGCTTTTCATAATCCGTTACTGAGAACGCAATAACCAGTAACCATAATCAGACTTCTCAGTCACTTAATATCTCATTTTTTTACAATATACGCAAAAAATTATTCGGTTGTCAAGTGAATTTGTAACTTCTATTTATACTTTATTTTATCCTCATCCATGAATAAACGTTCCTATCCCTTTGTCAAAAAGACTCTAAAGCTATTATTTCACGATTATATTTTGTGCAAAATTCCCATGACATAGAATCCCAATAACTGATAGAATAAATACGACAAAAAATGTCGCTTATCCATTGTCAGACGGGTAGGCGGCATTTTTGCGTTTATATGGAGTTTTTTATTATTTTATGAGGAGGGCTTAACTATGCCAAAAACAAAATTTCAGGAATTTATTTTCACCCTTATCACATCCGGCTGTATAATCTTTATCATGGGCGTTTATAACGTCGCTATCCACACCGGTGGACTTCAGGCGGCTACATTCAGTCACGCACTGCATTCTTTTCCGCTGGAATGGTTCATCGGATTCCTCTGCGCATTCTTCATCGCCAGCAAAACATCCAAATATTTCGCGTTCCGCGTAGCCAAACCAACTGACCGCCCGATCTTCATCATCCTCTGCATCCAGACCTTCACCGTCTGCACAATGGTACCGCTGATGAGCCTGCTTGGAACCATCGAATCTTCAGGAATCACTTCAAATCTCATCTTCATCTGGCTCCAGACCATCTGCCTGAACTTCATCATAGCCTACCCACTGCAGATCCTGGTTGTCGGACCATTCTGCAGATTCGTATTCCGTCACCTGTTCGTATCAGCAAGTCAGGAAAATGAAGGTAAAATAGAACATGAAATGGAACAGCAAGGATTTGCGGAATAAGTCCATATAATAATAAAGAGAGGGTGATTTCTCGCCCTCTGACTTTTCAGGTTCTCCCTTTATGGTGGAGACTCACCGCTTTTTTTAGTTCTCTCTTTGTGGTGGAGACTCACCAGCTTTTAAAAGTTCAAATTTCTTTATTCTTTCATTTATATTATACTCATAAAAATCATTACCATCAACATTTTTTCATCACAATTTTCGACAAATTGTGATTGAGTTATTCCATTTTTATTTTTTATAAAACATAACTCCAGCCATAACCAACATCGCAATTCCCACCATCACTAACGGCAGAAAACCATCTATATAACCTTTCCATTTTTCCAGATTATAGTAAATCATATAACAATACAAACTTCCAACAACCACTGCCAACGTCAAAACACAAAACACCACAGAAATTCCGGCAGAAAATAGCCCGCTGGCATACAGCGTATTAACCGTAACCAGATTCAACACAGCCCATCCAACAATCAAAAACAGTTCCGTTGTGACCATACGATGAAAAACAAGATTACTGATCACCAGCAAAACAACGTAACAGATTACACCGCCAGCCATAATCCATCCACCAGAAACTCCCTTCCGAATCCCTTCCGTCTGAAAAATCCCCTGCGACATCCAGTTCACCGCCATAATCCCACAAACCGCCGTCGCAACCAGCAAAATCCCCGACAACCACAACGGAGCATGCCTCTCCGGATAAAAAGCCACACCCCACCACAGCAGGTAACATCCCGCGCAAGTTGCAAGCATCAGCACTCCGTGAAATAATGTATTCATAGCTGATCCATAATCAGAAAACATTACATCATCTTCTTTCTTCTCTTCAACAAAGAGAGGGCGATTCCTCGCCCTCTGACTTTTCAGGTTCTCTCTTTATGGTGGAGACTCACCAGCTTTTTTAGGTTCTCCCTTTGTGGTGGAGACTCACCGCTTTTTTAAGTTCTCCCTTTATGGTGGAGACTCACCAGCTTTTTAGTTCTCTCTTTATGAAAAAGATTCACTAATTTTTGAAATTTCAAATTTCTATTATATTATACTCATAAAGATAATTATCAGCAACATTTTTTCTGCGCAATTTTCGTCAAACATTAAGACAAAAAATCATTTTGTGTTTTCTTAAAATCCATGATATATTCTTCTTATATTTTCATCTAATTTTACAAGCAAAAACTCACTTCAAACGAAAGGATTTTTATATTCATGGACTTCTACAAACGCGCCTCCATCGTCTGCCAAAACATCCCTTACGGCACCGTCGTCACCTACGGTCAGATTGCCCTCCTCTGCCAGAAACCCAAAAACTCCCGTCAGGTAGGCTACGCCTCCGCACCGGCAAACTCGGCCCAAACATCCCCGCCCACCGAATCCTGAACGCCTCCGGCATTCTAAGCGGCGCCACCTCTTTCGAAACCTACGACCAGCAAAAAATCCTTCTCGAAAGTGAAGGAGTAACTGTCATCCGCACAGACAAGGATGGAAAACCGACCTCAAAAAATATCAGTGGAAAACTACCCTTGACGATGCTTTGTATTTTGAAAGTGTATTTAAGCAAAATAACATATAAACAAAACAAGTAAGTTCTCTGCTTATTGTTTTTTACAGTTAAAACAGAAAACTTACTTGTTTATACCATCATTTATTCCAGTATCTCTCCAGCTTTATAACATTCTGCAATATAATCACGTGACTGATAATAAAAATCCGTATTATAGTCCGATATACTTTCATCTATCCAGGAATGATATACTTCCCATACCCCTTTCATAATCTCCTGATCCTGATAACAATCTTCAATCACCCGTTCATAAACTTCACCGATCGTCCAATAATCCGGAACACGATACCTGCACTCTCCAACATTATCAAACTCACCCTCTGAAATCTGACATTCTTCTACAAATTCTGATGCAACCTTCTCAATTGGTTCACAATGAAAAACATCCGCATAGTCATAAATCCGCTCCAGTGTTTCTCTCCCCATCAAATCCAGAACCATACAACGTTTCTGTTTCCGAATACGCCCTACATATTCAATCAAACTACACGTATAAAATAAATTGCTGTTATTTCTTGTTCCCATAAACTTCCTCACTTCCCATAAATGTTAATGTATCTAATGCAGAAATTGTATGACAACTAATCTGATGTGTTGGATGATTAAACTTTGCAAGCTCCCAGAATGCAGCCCTTGTTATTTTCCCATCCACAAAAGCCTGTACATAATTGAAGATTGTATCTTCAACCATAGGTCCCTCTACAATATCATAAGTATGCGATTTTCCCGTTCTGCATGCTGCAATAAAATCAAGCCATTCATCCGTCATTTTTTCAAACTTCAAATACTTCAATGCAGGATTCGGAATATAATCATAACTATTCACATATCCCTTTTTCCCATATCTGGTCGCCCACCGTTCTGCCTGTTCCTTATAAACAGTACAATAAAAACCGAAATAAAAATCTTTATTAAAAACCGCTCTTCTCACCTCAGGAAATCTAACGATTTCTCTACTTCCATGAAACAACACCATCTAAATTATGACCTCCCCTTCCTAATTTTATAATCACTGTATGTACTCATGTCATAAGTATATATCATCCCCTACCCTTCCGCAACCACCCCAAGAAGAAATTGGCTTTACCCAATTTCTTCCAACAAACTCATTCTTCTAGCACATCCAATAATCAGCGCGAAGCAGCATCTCTCCGCAGGTGAATTTGGAGGGGGCTTAGTAACTCTTAGGTGGGGAAAATCCGCGTTATGAAGAAAAATAGCAACCTGTCTGAGCGGAGTCTGCGACGGAGCGAGTTTTGCATTTTTCTTCATGCTTTTAGCGGATTTTCCCCACCTTAGAGTTACTTAGCCCCCGGAACTGAACCTGCAGAGAGATGCTGCTCCGCGCGTCCCTTATTGCGCTGTGTACGCCCCACGCCAACAAACTTCCCCCAAATACTTACAAAAACCTCTTGACTTTCAAAACAAACCGCGTTAAAATTGCTTTAGTTTTTTAAACAGCTAAACCTATAACGCATAAATTCAATGAAGGGAACCAGTAAAAACAGTCCACCTGTCCCCAGAGAGCTGCAGTCCGGTGAAATGCAGCGACAGATCTGTTTCGAATATCATCCCCGAGAAGGAAAGCCGAACCTTGAATACAGCCATCACAGATATCGCCGCATTCACAGTAAGCTTCCCCGGCCGCCCCCCGTTACAGGAGCCGCGTATATCGGTACGTTGCAGAATCGTACTTGTTTCAAAGATGAAACAGGGTGGTTACGGAATATTATATGTCCGTCCCTGCGTGGGGCGGACTTTTTTTATGTCAAAAATGCCCTGACACACGAGACATACTTTCTTTACCAGGCTGTCGATCTGAAACCGAAACACTACTTCTGCTTTTTGAAAACAGCAGAATTCACCACAGATGAATCTGCCCTACATTTCGAAAAAAGCAGCAAAAATTTTTGAGAGGAGTAGAGAGCATGAAAATCTACAAAAAAATCATGAACGCACTGGCTACAGTAGAAAAGATCGTCCTTGTAATCTCCACACTGCTGATTCTGGTGCTGACTGTGGGAAACGTATTTTCCCGTAAAGTCATCCACCGTTCCTGGTCCTTCACAGAAGAACTTGTAGTAGCGGTATTCGTTCTCATCACCCTGCTGGCAGCCGCACTGGCCTGTCGCGAAGGAGAACTGGTCAGCCTGACACTGGTTACAGACCGCCTTCCAAAGAAACTGAAGAAACCATCCGTGATCCTGATCACAGTCCTGAGCATCATCTTCAGCGTCATACTTTTCAAATACGGAATGGACAAGGTAATCACTCAGCTTCAGAACGGAAAAAGAACCTTCGTATTAAACTGGCCTGAATGGATCTTCTGGTCCTTCGTCCTATCGGTGCAGGATGCATGATCCTTCACTTCATCGAATTCTGTCTGGACTTCTGCTGCAAAACCGACAGCGCAGAAAATACCGACAAAAACACCAAAAGTAACATGAACACAATCACAACAGACAAAAAGGAGGGCAAATAAATGATCAGTGCAATCTTATTTATCTCCTTCTTCATATTCCTGATCCTGGGTGTGCCCATCGGAATCTGTCTGGGACTTTCCTCCGTATGTGCGATCCTCTACTCCGGTACATCCCTGACAATCGTAGCAACAAATATGTACTCAGGAATCAGCAAATTCCTGCTCCTGGCAATTCCATTCTTCGTACTGTCAGGAAACATCATGGCAAAAGCCGGTATCTCCAAACGACTGATCAAATTCGTTGATACCTGCGTAGGACACAAAAAAGGCGGTATTGCCATCGTATGTGTTATCGTAGCCTGCTTCTTCGGCGCGATCTCCGGTTCCGGTCCTGCAACTGTTGCAGCCCTTGGCGCTGTATTGATCCCTGCAATGGTAGAACAGGGCGGTTTCTCCGCACCATTCTCCACAGCACTGATGGCAACCTCAAGCTCCATCGCCATTGTCATCCCGCCAAGTATCGCCTTCGTTGTATATGCCTCCATCACAGGCACATCCATTGCAGATATGTTTATGGCAGGTATCGTACCAGGTCTTCTTATGGGCGTGGCACTGGTAATCGTAGTAATGCTGGAAGCAAAGAAGCATAACATCAAACCATCCAGAGAAAAAGCCTCAGGCAAAGAACGCTGGGACGCTTTCAAAGATGCTTTCTGGGGATTCCTGATGCCAGTCATCATCCTGGGCGGTATCTACGGCGGTATCTTCACACCAACCGAAGCAGCAGCCGTATCCGTTGTATACGGTCTCTTCGTAGGTATGGTCATCTACCGTGAAGTTTCCATCCGCGATATGTTTGACATCCTGGTAGACTCAGCAAAGACAACCGGCGGTATCATGCTCATCGTAGCAAGTGCCTCCCTGTTCTCCTTTGTATGTACCAAATTCGGTATTGCAGATGCAGCCTCCAGTTTACTTGGAAGCATCGCACATAACCAGTTTACCTTCCTGCTGATCGTAAACATCATCTTCCTGATCGCAGGATGCTTCATCGATGCAAACTCCGCTATGTACATCTTCATTCCGATTATGCTTCCTGTATGTAAGGCACTGGGATACGATGTGGTAGCATTCGGCGTTATGGCAACTGTAAACCTTGCAATCGGACAGGTAACTCCTCCTGTAGGCGTAAACCTCTTCGTAGCAATCAGCATCAAGATCAAAAAAGGTCTGGAGGTTACTCTGCAGGAGATCTCAAGAGCAGTTGTGCCAATGATCGCAGCCTGCGTTGCAGTTCTTCTGATTGTTACATACATCCCGATCACCTCCACTTTCCTTCCGAAAGCTCTTGCAAAAGAAGGCTCCTACACAGGTGATCAGTCCTCCGCTTCCTCTGACACAGCTTCCAAGGACGCAGGAGACGGCAATAACTCCTTCGACACAATCGCAGATACAGTGACCTTGACTGGCCGGAAATGACATGGAACTTCGCTTGCTCCACCACTGAGACAAGTACCTGGGCTGACGGCGGACGTAAGTTCGGTGAACTGATGGAAAAAGCCACAGGCGGCAAAGTCAAAGTCAACATTTACGCAGCTGACCAGCTGACAAACGGCAACCAGTCCGAAGGTATTCAGGCTCTGATGAATGGCGATCCGGTTCAGATCTCCATGCACTCCAACCTGATCTACTCTGCATTTGACCCACGTTTCAACGTTGTTTCTCTTCCGTTCGTCTATGATTCTTACGACGATGCAGATGCGAAATTCGATGGCGAAGCAGGTGCAAAGCTGAAAGAAATCCTCAGTGAGTACGGACTCCACTGCATGGGTATTGCAGAGAACGGTTTCCGCGAAATCACAAACAGCAAACATGAAATCAAATCTGTGGACGATATGAAGAACCTCAAAGTCCGTGTAGCAGGCTCCAACCTTCTGATGGAATGCTATAAGAGATGGGGCGCTGATGCCACAAACATGAACTGGTCTGAAACTTACACAGCACTTCAGCAGAACACAGTAGAAGGTCAGGAGAATCCGCTTCCCGCTATCGACGCTGCAAGCGTTCAGGAGGTTCAGCCTTACTGCTCTATGTGGGATGCAATTTATGACTGCCTGTTCTTCTGTATCAACGAAGACATCTACAACAGTCTCACACCACAACAGCAGGAAGTTGTTGACGAGGCAGGACAGAAAGCAGTTGAATATGAGCGTTACATCAACCGCTCCGGAGATGACGAGATCAAAGAACGCTGGGCAAGCCAGAACGGTGTAACAATCACAGAAAAAGAAGACATGGACATCGACTCCTTCAAAAAAGCAGTTGACGGTATCGATGACTGGTTTGTAAACGAACTGAAGAGCCAGGGCTATGACGATGCCCAGGATCTGGTTGATCTTTTCACAAAGGACTCCTTCAACACAGTGGAAGATTACAGTAATCTGGACTGGCCGGAAACAACCTGGAACTTCGCATGCTCCACTACTGAGACAAGTACCTGGGCTGACGGCGGACGTAAGTTCGGTGAACTGATGGAAAAAGCCACAGGCGGCAAAGTCAAAGTCAATATTTACGCAGCTGACCAGCTTACAAACGGCAACCAGTCCGAAGGCATCCAGGCTCTGATGAATGGGGACCCGGTTCAGATCTCCATGCACTCCAACCTGATCTACTCTGCATTTGATCCACGTTTCAACGTTGTTTCTCTTCCGTTCGTCTATGATTCTTACGACGATGCAGATGCGAAATTCGATGGCGAAGCTGGTGAGAAACTGAAAGAGATCCTCGGTGAATACGGACTCCACTGCATGGGTATCGCAGAAAACGGTTTCCGCGAGATCACAAACAGCAAACATGAAATCAAATCTGTAGATGATATGAAGAACCTGAAGGTCCGTGTAGCAGGTTCCAACCTTCTGATGGAATGCTACAAGAGATGGGGTGCTGATGCCACAAACATGAACTGGTCAGAAACTTACACAGCACTTCAGCAGAACACGGTTGAAGGTGAGGAAAATCCACTTCCTGCTATTGACGCAGCAAGCGTTCAGGAGGTTCAGCCTTACTGTTCCATGTGGGATGCAATTTATGACTGTCTGTTCTTCTGCATCAATCAGGATATCTACGACGGCCTCACACCACAACAGCAGGCAGTTGTTGATGAATGCGGTCAGAAGGCAGTTGAATACGAACGTTACATCAACCGTTCCAGCGACAATGAGATTAAAGAACGCTGGGAATCCAAAAACGGCGTAACCTTCACAGAGAAAGCTGATATGGATATCGATTCCTTCAAGAAAGCTGTAGACGGCGTAGACGACTGGTTCGTAAATGAGCTGAAGAGCCAGGCTACGAAGACGGCCAGGATCTGGTTGATCTGTTTACCAAATAATCCTTACGGTTACCAAAACTCCATAAAAATAAACGAACAGGGTATGAAGTTTCATCAGATTACGATGAACTTCATACCCTGTTTTGTTTTAATAATATAGAACGTAAAGTACTTGATATCTTCTATTTTTCACGTTATACTGAACAAGTATAATTGAACAGACCCGGATGCAAAGTTTCGACCCCTGCCCTCCAGTTTCACGAAAGGAGGGTGATGCCCGATGAATACAATGGAAGTTCTTACTTTACTGTTAGTAATTTTTACGGCATTGACTTACATAGATCAACATAAAAAGAAATAAGCATCCCCCCGCTCAAAGTGAGATGCTTACTTTCTTTTTAACATTATAATTAATCACAGAGGGCAACCGGAACACGCTTCCGGTCATCTTCTAAGTAGATTATACAATGGGGCACCTGATTTTTCAAGTGCCCTTTTTTATAAAGTAAAGCAGACATTCGGTTACTGTTCACACACCACTGTCCCGCGAGGTGTTTTGGCATGAATATGCCAAAATCCCGAGATATACAAGCCAAAATTCCATTGCCGCAGGCAATCTGGAATGAATTTTGGCTACGTTACTGTGAACGGAGTGAACAGTAACGACATTCGCAATCCGCTTCGCTACTTGCTCATGAACGCAGTCACTTCGCGACCTGCGTTCAAATCTCAGATCTTCAGGTAAGACTTGATTTTCTCCTCCTGCAGTTCTTCCCCGATCACGATCAGAACCTCCTGCCCTACATGAAGCGGACGGATTGTAATTTCATTCTTGGTAGCATTTAATTCAATCCACTGCTGTTCTTCGCTATCTGTCTGAGCAGACTTTCCAGAACCGTCTTCGCTGTCACTGTCTACTCTCATAAATCCCTTCATTCGGAACACACGCCCGCATTCAGAATCAGACAGAATCTTCTCAGCTGCTTCCCGCAGCTCCTTCTCAGTCATCTTCACATTCATAAAGTACAGAGAAGTAAAGGCATCCTCTGCCTCAAACTCCGGTTTCCTGTAGCTTGCCATCACATATCCACAGGATGCGATTCTGTCAAAGTCCTCTTTCGACATCTCATCCCAATTCTTGTGGATGACATTAGCAGTATCCACACCATTCATTTCACAATGAAATCTCCTGCTGCAATGAACCTTCTCCAACGCCTGATTCACATGCTCAATCGTACCCTGGATTTCCTCGGGTGATGCGTCCTGGCTCTTGCTCATCACAATGCATCCGGCATCTGCCACCTCAGAAGCCAGAATGAAATCCGCCTCCTCTGACAGATCACGCTCCAGCTTAGAATCCACAATTGCAATCACATTCCCAATCTGATACCAACGGTTTAACGGCTCCTCATGAAGAATATCAAAGAACTCATCCACATCAAAAATCCCAGACGGCTCCACGATCACACGGTCATAACCGCACATACCCATAGCAATCAGTTTCGTCTTAAATCTCCTCCTGTGGCAGTCCTTATCACACCCTCCTGAGATCATCTCCAGCTCACAGTTCTCTCCCATCAGATCCTGAAGCAACATCATATCCACATTCACAGCCCCGTAATCATTCTCCAGAATCCCAATATTATTACCAGCATCCATCAGATACTGCGCATACTTCCTGATAAACGTCGTCTTCCCTGAACCAAGAAAACCAGTGATCAGATCTATCTTTACCATCGTATATCTCTCCCTTGCTGCTGCATAATTTTTCTTTTTTATCCGTAAACCGGAACTTCATCATCTGTGATCCACATACCTGTACGATCATAGCATTATAACGCAGAAAACGCAACGCCCGCAAAGAAAGACCACAATTATTCATGTTCTGAAATAATTGCAGTCTTTCTGATAGTTCCTTATGACAATTCCAGCTTACCGGTATAAAGCTGATAATAAGTTCCTTTTAACTTAATGAGGTCTTCATGGTCGCCTCTTTCAATGATCTTTCCATGATCCAGTACGATGATGGCATCGCTGTTTCTGATGGTTGAAAGTCGATGGGCGATTACAAATACAGTACGGCCTTTCATCAGGTTATCCATACCTTTCTGTACGATACTCTCTGTACGGGTATCAATACTTGAAGTTGCTTCATCCAGGATCAGTACAGGCGGATTGGCTACTGCTGCTCTTGCAATGGAGAGAAGCTGGCGCTGTCCCTGGGACAGTTCCTCACCGTCTCCGCTTAACATGGTATCGTATCCTTTGGAAGCATTTTGATAAACTGGTCTGCATGAGCCAGTCTTGCTGCCTCGTATACTTCCTCATCTGTGGCATCCAGTTTACCGTAGCGGATGTTTTCTTTAATAGTTCCTGTAAACAGGTGAGTATCCTGAAGTACGATTCCCAGAGAACGTCTCAGGTCATCCTTCTTAATCTTGGTAATATTGATTCCATCGTAACGGATCTTACCTTCCTGAATATCGTAGAAACGGTTGATCAGATTTGTGATGGTTGTCTTTCCTGCACCTGTAGAGCCTACGAAAGCAAGTTTCTGTCCCGGTTTGGCGAAGAGGCTGATGTCTTTCAGAATAACTTTATCCGGGTTATATCCGAATGTAACATCTTCGAATCGGACATCTCCTGTCAGTTCTGTATAAGTAACGGAACCATCTGCAGAATGTGGATGTTTCCATGCCCACATACCTGTTCTCTCTTTGCATTCTGTGATATTGCCGCTGGCATCCTTTCTTGCATTAACAAGTTCTACGTAACCTTCATCCTCTTCCGGCTTCTCGTCAATGAGCCTGAAGATACGTTCTGCACCTGCAAGTGCCATAATGATGGCGTTGAACTGCTGTGCCACCTGCATGAATGGCTGGGTAAAGCTCTTGGTGAACTGTAAATAGGAAGCTATAACACCGAGGGTGATGCCGCCCACACCTGTTACAGAGAGAAGTCCCCCAAGTACTGCTGTCAGTACGAACTGCAGGTTACCGATGTTACCGATCACCGGTCCCATCATATTTCCGTATTTATTGGCATTTGCGGAGCTCTCGAAAAGTGCTTCATTGAGTTTATCGAATTCTTCTTTTGATTTATCTTCGTGGTTGAAAACTTTTACCACACGCTGACCATTCATTCGTTCTTCCACGAAACCGGTCACATCTGCCAGAGATACCTGCTGACGGATGAAATATTTTCCACTGTTGGAACCAATCTTATTGGTAACCTTCAGCATGATAAAGATGATCACAACTGCCAGAATCGTAAGCAGCGGACTTAACAGTAACATGGAAATAAAGGTAACCACGATCGTAAACAGTGCCATCAGTGCCTGTGGGATCGCCTGACTGATCATCTGTCGCAGGGTATCTGTATCGTTAGTATAGAGGCTCATGACAGATCCGTTTGTATTCTGGTCGAAATAGCGGATTGGAAGAGTCTGCATATGCTCGAACATATCATCACGGACACTTTTAAGCACACCCTGACCGATATAAACCATCATTCGGGTATAAATAAATGTGGCAATCACACCAAGTGCAAAAATACAGCCAAGGACTGCAAGTGCCTTATAGAGTTCTGCAAAGTTCGGATCCGTCTGTCCGATCAGCGGAATGATAAAGTCATCCAGCAGAAATTTCAGGGACAGGGATACTGCAATACTTGCTGCGGAACTGATAAAGATGCAGATAAATACGATGATAAACTGTATCTTATGGGTTCCTGTCATATATTTCAGAAGTCTTTTGGCAGTTTGGATGGTGTTCTGATCTAATTTTTTCTTCTTATTCATCGTCTCCGCCTCCTTTGACCTGTGATTCATATACTTCTCTGTAAATATCATTTGTCTTCAGCAGTTCTTCTGAAGTACCCACACCTGCGATCTTACCGTCATCCAGTACGATGATCTGATCTGCATCTTCAATAGAAGAAACTCGCTGTGCGATAATAATCTTTGTTGTGTTCGGGATCTCCTCGCGGAAAGCCTTACGTATCAGGGCATCTGTTCTTGTATCTACTGCACTGGTAGAGTCATCCAGGATCAGGATCTTCGGTTTCTTGAGAAGAGCCCTTGCAATACACAGACGCTGCTTCTGACCGCCGGATACGTTGTTACCACCCTGAACAATCATTGTATCGTAGCCATCCGGGAACTCACTGACGAATCCATCTGCCTGGGCTAGCTTACAGACCCTCCGAACTTCTTCCTCACTGGCATGTTCATCACCCCAGCGAATATTGTCATAGATGCTTCCTGAGAACAGCACATTTTTTTGAAGTACCATGGAAACCTGGTCACGAAGTACTTCCAAATTGTAGTTGCGTACATCCACGCCTCCCACCTGGACATTACCCTTTGTGACATCATAGAGTCTGGGGATCAGCTGCACCAGGGTAGACTTGGCACTTCCGGTTCCGCCGATGATACCTACTGTCTGCCCGGATTTAATATGAAGGTTTACATCCTTCAGAGAAAGATTTCCTCCCTCTCCTGCATAGCTGAAATCTACATGATTAAAGTCAATGGAACCATCTGCCACATTTTTCACTGCATCAGCTTTATCCTGCATTTCAGGAACTTCATCCAGAACCCCTACAATACGGTCTGTAGATGCTTCTGCTATCATGATCATAACAAACACGAAAGTTACCATGTTCAGGGACATGAGAATCTGAAGTGCGTAGACAATGATACTTGTCAGCTCACCGGTTTCCATGCCACCGAGAACAATTCCTCTTCCGCCAATTACAACAATGATAATGATTACAGTATACATGGCAAACATCATAACCGGTGAGTTCCATGCAACGATTTTCTCTGCTTTAGTAAACAGATTATAAACATATCTGGAAATTCCATGGAATTTCTCAATCTCATAGTCCTCTCTTACGAAAGCCTTAACTACACGTGAGGCATTTACATTCTCCTGAACGGAATTGTTCAGGTTGTCATATTCATCAAAGACCTTGATGAAATGCGGATGTGCCTTTTTCGCAATAAAGATCAGTGTACCGCCAAGGACAGGAACAACTATCAGGAAAAGCATTGCGATCGGTTTGTTGATCGTCAGTGTCATAATCCATGACAGGATGATCATAAACGGTGCCCTGGCAAGAAGGCGGATACTCATCATGTATGCCTGCTGTACATTTGTGATATCAGTGGTCAGTCGTGTGACCAGACCTGATGTTGAAAAGTGATCGATATTTTTAAAGGAAAAATCCTGCACCTTATAAAAAATATCGTGTCGTAAATTCTTCGCATATCCTGCTGCTGCAACTGCCGCCATATTTCCGGCCTGTACGCCGAAGAACAGGGAAAGCATTGCCATTGCAACAAGGATGACTCCACGCTGGATGATATAGCTCATATCTCCGTTTGCAATACCTACGTCGATAATCTTCGCCATCTCCAGAGGAATCAGAACTTCCATCAGTACTTCCAGGATTACAAGAACCGGAGCCAGTACAGACTGCTTCTTGTATTCCCGGACTGAACGTAAAAGTTTCTTATTCATCTTCGTCAATGTCCTCCTTATGTCTCGTTATTTCTGTTAAAAATCATTCCTGCTATCGCAGGATTTTTTCCGGTTTTCATACATCTGCCAGAGAACCTGTTTGCACAGTTCCACATCCTCCTTCGGAATTCCCCGGAGCATTTTGGCTTCGCCTTCTTCAATACTCTTTAAGATTGCAGGACGGATCTTCTCTGCTTTCTCTGTGGGAATGATCTGTTTCAGGCGTGCATCCTGTTTCGCACTCTCTCTGTAAATGTAACCGTTCTTCTCCATCAGCTTCAGGATCCCTGTCACTGTAGGTTTCCTGATCTGGAATTCCTCTTCAATATCTTTCTGATAGAGATCTCTGTGCATGGTTTCCAGAAGGATAAATTTCAGCACATGCTTCTGCATGGTCGTCAGATCGTCATTCTCCATCACCTCTGCCGGATTATGCCGTTTCATTGTATGGGATAAAATATGTATCAGCCTGCCTACATGCATCTCATTCAGCTTCTGTTTCATTTCCTCGTCTATCTCGCCGCACCTCCTAAAATCAGTACCCATACTATTGCAAAGCCATATAATAGTTAGGTTGCTATCCATTAGTTGCCTAACTATTATATGGCTTTAGTTTTTTTATGTCAATACTCGTTTTTATTTCTCCTTTTGAACTACTCAAAATTGTTACTGTTCACTCCGTTCTCAGTAACACGCTTTGCGATGCAGGAAATATGAACCTCCTTGTGCAATGCCCAAGGAGTATCGTTTGCTTCGCAAACTTAATTTATGCTAATCGCATAAATTCGCGCGGTATATCTCGGGTTTTCTGTTGCCAAGCATCCGTAAGAAGCTGCCAGTGGCAGGTTCTGTAGGTGACCTTCGCTCACAAAAAACACCTCGCGGGATATTACCAGTGAACAGTAACCAAAAATTAAATTTGCAAGGACTCTCAGAATATGTTAGAATGATTTCACCAAATAAAGCATTAAAGGATTTTCAAAAATAAAGAGGTTTTACACAAAGGAGGATTTCTATTATGTATATTACATGTCTTGACGTAGAGGGCGTACTGGTACCTGAAATCTGGATCGCATTTGCAGAAGCAAGCGGAATCCCGGAGCTGAAGAAAACCACACGTGATGAGCCGGACTATGATAAGCTGATGAACTGGAGACTTGGTATTCTGAAAGAGCATGGTCTTGGACTGAAAGAGATCCAGGATGTGATCGCAAAAATTGATCCGCTTCCGGGCGCAAAGGAATTCCTGGATGAACTTCGTTCTTTCTCTCAGGTAATTCTGATCAGCGATACTTTCACACAGTTTGCAGCACCGCTCATGGAGAAGCTTGGCAGACCTACCTTATTCTGCAACACTCTTGAAGTTGCAGACAACGGTGAGATCACAGGCTTTAAGATGAAAGTGGAACAATCCAAGTTAACTACTGTAAAAGCTTTACAGTCTATCGGATTCGATACCATTGCAAGCGGTGATTCCTACAATGACCTGGGTATGATCCAGGCAAGCAAGGCAGGATTTCTCTTCCGCAGTACAGACAAGATCAAGGCAGATTATCCGGAGATTCCGGCATACGAAGAATATGACGAACTGCTGGCTGCGATTAAGAATGCAATGAAATAACCTCAAACAGATAAAAAATCTGCAGATAAGATACCTGATTGTATCTCCTGCAGATTTTTCTAATTATTAGATATTACTTATTTTAATTTCATTGTCTCTGTTTTTCCAAAGATATTCTGACTTTTAATGCAATTGACTTAATGTAATCATAGTGGTATTTTTTTGAGGATTAAACATTTCCACTAAATTACAATACATCTGATAAAGTTCCACATATTTTTCTACCATTGGGGGATTCGGTTTGTAAACAATATCTTTCAAATGACTCATGTTTGCAACTGCTTCCTGAATCGTCTCATATCCACCTAGATCTTTACCCGCAGCAACAGATGCATATATGGCAGCTCCAAGTGCAGCCGTTTGTTCTGTGCCTGATATGTGGATTTCGCAATTCAAAACGTCTGCATAAATCTGCATTAAAAGGGAATTTTTCTCTGCAATTCCACCGCTGGCTATTATAGTATGAATTTTGACTCCTGATTCTGCAAATAACTGCATAATCTTTTTTGTACCAAATGCAGTAGATTCAATGAGAGCACGATAAATTTCTTCTGGTTTGGTAAGTAAGGTACAACCCACAAGCACCCCCGACAATCGTCCATCTACGTATGGAGTTTTGTTTCCATTCCACCAGTCTAATGCAAGCAGTCCATGTCCACCTGGTGAAAGTTTTTCGGCTTTTCTGGTTAACCATGAATGTAATCCATACCTTGTTGATCTGCCATTTGTTTATATTCCCAGGATACACAATTATCAACAAACCATCCCAACATATCTCCAACAGCCGCAAGTCCTGATTCTAATGCATATTTTTTCGGTAAAATTGCGCCTTTTATTCCACTTACAACACCATTTTTACTATATCCATTCTCAGATAAAGCCAGCATTACACTGGAAGTACCAAGCACCATCATCATCTGATCAGATTTGCTTACACCACTGCCAGGCATTCCTGCATGAGAATCAATTACTGCTGTTGCTATTGGTATACCTGCACAAAGTCCCAACTCTTTTGCCCAGTCTTCTGTCAGATATCCCACTGGCTGTCCTGCCAGTGTAATATCATCTCCCAATTTATCTTCTGTCAGATTTTCCAGTTTGGGTGACAACTGCAACAAGAAATCTTTTGAAGGATATCCTGTTTCCGGCGTCCACATTGCCTTATACCCTGCCAAATTTCCAGATCTCTTACGACCATTCGTTAAAATCTGTGTAAGCCAGTCCCCAACTTCAAGAAAACTTGCTGCCTCATCATAAAGTTCAGGATCCTCTTCTACAATCTGTAAAATTTTAGGAAGAAGAAGTTCAGAGGATATTTTTCCTCCAAATTGAATGTTGTCAATTTCGCCTCTCTTTTTTAACAATTCATTTATTTCATCTGCCTGTTTCTGAGCTCCATGATGTTTCCATAATTTTACCCATGCATGAGGTCTTGAAACGTTTTTTACTAATAAACATAATGGAACATTATTTTCATCTACCGGTAGCATAGTACAGGAAGTAAAATCCAATCCTATTCCTATAATATCTTTTGAAGAAACTCCCGATTGTGCTACTGCTTCTGGAATAATATATTTTAAAACATCTATATAATCCTTTGGATTCTGTAAAGCCCATCCTGTACCTGTAAGTTCTGTTCCATCCGGAAGATATTCACTCATGACTCCATGATCATATTCCTTTACTGCAGAAGCCAGAACTGTACCATCTTTGCAGTCAGCTATAATAGCCCGTCCTGATAATGTTCCATAATCTAATCCGATTACGTATTTTCTTTCCATCTGCAAGTTTCCTTATTATCCAATCTTAATTACTGATTTAACAATGTTCGCTTTATCTTTCACACTCTGAATCATTGCATTTTCAATGTCATCAAAATCCCAGACATTTGATACAATCCCCTTTACATTTATGCTTCCAGCTGCAACTGCTTCAATTGCAACAGGATAAATATGACGATAACGGAAAACAGTTTTAAATGTCAGTTCTTTATCCAACGCAAGACTCATAGGTAAAGTTTCTTCTCCTGACGCAGAATAACCAACAAGTACAATTGTAGAACCAGGTTTTGCGAAATTAATTGCCTGTCTTGTAGTAATTTCTGTTCCTGCTGTTTCTATTGTTAAATCAGCTCCTGCTCCTCCTGTCAAACGGAAAATTTCTTTCACCGTATCTTTTTCTTTTCCATTTATAACGTCCGTTGCACCAAGTTCAAGTGCCTTCTGAAGTCGCTTTTCCTGAACATCTACAGCAATAATTCTTGTTACTCCCATAGCTTTTAATGACATAATGGAAACAAGTCCAATACATCCTGCACCTGTAACAACTGCTGTCTGTCCCAGATGTGCATTACCCTGTCTTGCTGCATGCATACCAACAGCCAATGGTTCAATAAGAGCCGCTTCCATTGTATCCATGTTATCAGGAATCTTAAAGCAAAGTGCTGCTTCATGTGCTACATATTCCTGAAATACACCATCTATTGGCGGAGTTGCAAAGAATATAACATCCGGACAAAGGTTATATCTTCCTGTTTTACAGAACTCACAATGTCCACATGTCTTTCCTGGTTCCAAAGCAACCTTATCACCAACTTTTAAATGAGTCACGTTTTTTCCAACTTCTACAACAGTACCACCAGCCTCATGTCCAAGAACAAATGGTGGATGAACAATGTTTCTTCCAATTCCACCTGCTTCAAAATAATGAAGATCTGAACCACACACACCTACATGTTCAATTTTAACTAAAACCTCGTCATCCTTTGGCTGAGGAATTGGTCTTTCTGTAAAATCCATTTTCATTACGTCTGTCATAATTGCTACTTTCATGTTTCCTTCCATTTGTCTTTTCCTCCTCTTAACTTGAATATTTAGTATAAATTTATGCAATTGCTTTTGTCTTCTGAAGATTCATCTGCTGAATGCAGTCAGCACCTACTGCCAGAAGAAGAATAATTCCTTTGATTACCATCTGCATATATGAGCTGATGTTCATAAGAACCATACCATTGCTTAATACACCAATAATCAGAACACCAGCAATGACATTTGACATTTTTCCCGATCCACCGTTTACGCTGACACCTCCAAGCACTACACATGTAATAACATCAAATTCATATCCAACACCGGCATTTGGCTGCGCAGTATTAGCACGTGCAAGCATTACCAAACCTGCAATACCTGCAAAAAGTCCTGATAGGGAATATACCAGACATTTTACAACTTTTATTTTAATACCAGAAAGAAGTGCTGCCTCTTCATTTCCGCCAAGTGCGTAGAAATAACGTCCAAAATATGTTTTATTCAGAATAAATGTACCAATTGCAAAAATAACAACCATAACAATTACCGGAACCGGAATAGGTCCTACATATCCCTGACCAAGTTTCAGGAAAGACTCTGGCATACGTGAAATTGGAACACCTCCACAGATAATGTATGCATATCCGGCAAAAATAGTCTGAGACGCAAAAGTTACAATTAATGCTGGCATACGAAGCTCTGCAATAATAATACCATTGAGAAATCCTATAAAAGTACTGATTATTAATGAGAGCAATACAGCCAAAACAACGTTCATTCCAATATTTACCATAAAATATGCACAAACAATGTTAACAAAAGAAATAATCGATCCGGTTGCAAGGTCAATTCCACCAAGCAGGATAACATATGTCATGCCTACTGATGCAATGCCAAAGATGGACACCTGTTTTGCAACATTCAGCAAGTTTTTCACTGTAAGAAAGTTTGGATTAATAATTGTAAAGAAAATGACCATAAGTACAAGAAAGGCATAAATAGCTCTACCTTTAATTTTATCTATAACAGATTTCATCTTTTATTCCCCCTTTTCTATAGAAGCCAGCTGCATAATACGCTCCTGATTGAATTCACTTTTATTTAGTTCACCTGTCATATTTCCTTCAGCCAGAATAAGAATCCTGTCAGACATACCCATCAATTCTTCCATTTCTGAAGAAATCATAAGCACTGTCTTTCCCTGTTCTACCAAATGATTAATTAATGTATAAATTTCCTGTTTTGCACCTACATCAATACCACGAGTCGGTTCATCAAAAATCAACAATTCTGAATCTGCAGCCAACCACTTTGCCAATATAACTTTTTGCTGATTGCCACCACTGAGATTCTTTACCAACTGATCCAGTGTCGGTGTTTTTATGGAAATCTCTTTTCGATATGTCTGTGCAATTTCTTCTTCTTTCTTCTCATTGATTACGGTACCTTTGGAAATTCTCTGATAAATCGGCATATTAATATTACATCGGATACTCATTCCAAGAAGAGCACCTTCTTTCTTACGATCTTCTGGGACCAGACCAATTCCAAGTTCGATAGCATCCTTTGGAGTTTTAGGTGAAATTTCCTTTCCTTTAAAAATAAATTTTCCAGCTGTTTTTGGTCTCATTCCAAACATTAATTCTGCAAATTCTGTTCGTCCGGCACCTACCAATCCACCAAGTCCCAGCACTTCACCTCTATGTATTTTAAAAGAAATATTTTTATCCCCATTTCCTGATACATTTACTGCCTCAAATATAACTTCGTCCTTTACACATATCTCATCACGTTTCGGATATACTTCCGTCAACTGACGACCTACCATATATTTTACCAATTCATCTTTATTCGTTTCGTCTGTATTAAGAGTTGTCACATACTGTCCATCACGAAGAATGGTAATTCTATCTGCCAAACGAAAAATCTCATCAAGACGATGTGAAATATAAATGATACTTACTCCACCAGCTTTTAACTTATCGACAATAGCAAACATTGCCTCCACTTCCGCACTTGTCAATGGTGCGGATGGCTCATCCATAATCAGAAGTTTTGCATTCTGAGAAACAGCTTTCGCAATTTCTACCATCTGCTGATATCCGACACTCAGAGTTTTTACTAATGTTTTAGGATTAATCTTAATATTAAGAGAATCCAATATTTTTTTTGATTCTCTCTCCATTGCTTTCAAATCTATAACCATTCCTTTACGGATCGCTCTTCCAAGGAAAATATTCTCTGCCACTGAAAGATCTCCAACAAGATTAAATTCCTGATAAATAACTCCTATTCCGTTTTGTTCTGATGTCTGCGGTGTCATTCCTGTAAATGATTTTCCGTTAATCACAATTTCTCCCTGTGTAGGAGTAATTGCCCCACTACATGTTTTTATCAGAGTAGACTTTCCAGCTCCGTTTTCACCAACCAGAGCAAGAATTTCGCCTCTTCTCACCTCAAGGGAAACATCATTTAAAGCAACTACACCTGGATAAAGTTTTGTAATATGTTTTAATTCCAAAATATTATCAGACATATTCTTCCCCCCTTTTTATAATCGTTTTAGTCCACCGTATTTTTGAGAATAAAAGTGCGGCAGATGTCGACTGTTACTTATCTACACATCTAGCCGCACCAACAATAGCAACTTTTCTGTTTCGTAAAAATTATTTAGTAATCATTTCTTCAAGATTCTCTGGAGTAACCGGAATAAGATCTCTGTATACTTCATGATCCAGTTTTTCTCCTGCTGCATAGCGCATAGAGAGATCATAAATAACATCACCACAAACAAATGCGTTACCTGTAATAGCTACTACACAACGATCAAATTCACCATTCTGCATAGATGCAATTGCCTCATCAGTAAGGTCTGTTGAAAAAATTCCGATATCATCTGGAACTTCACTTCCATAAGTGCCTTTTAACGCTTCGTTTGCTCCGGTAGCACCACCACCACCAATACAACATACTACTTTAACATCCGGATGTGCCTGCAGGATAGTTCCATTGCATTTAAACCTTCGGTGGTATCAATTGCAGGCTGATTTGCAACAACTTCTGCGTTAGGTGCTTTTTCCTTTAATGCGTCCAGAATTCCGTTTTCTCTTTCCAACAGAATCGGTGTCTGTGGATATCCAAGTACAACTACTTCGCAGCCTTTATCTCCAAACTTTTCATTAATAAAATCTGCTGCCTGAGTTCCAATTTCAACACCCAGATCATAATTCTCAATTACCCAGTTGAAACTTGAATTTTCCATTTTTTCATCCCAGCATACTACTTCGATATCTGAATCAAGAGCTTCTTTACAAACCTCCTCAATTGCATCCGGATCTACGGGTTGAACAATAATAACATCCATTCCTGATGTGATAAAGTTCTCAATCTGGTCAATCTGTGTGTTTGCATTTTCCTTACATTCAACTACAGTAACTTCATTTCCATCTTCCTTCGCATCTTTTGTGATTTCTTCCATCTGCTGAGCCCAAACCTGATTACTCATGGTCTGAACTGCACATCCGATTTTAAGTCCTGATGGATGTTCAACTGTTGTTTCCTCTTCTGCTGCGCATACAGAAAATGGTGCTCCTAATGCCATAACTGCTGCTAACCCTAATACTACTAATTTTTTCATGTTTAAAAACCTCCCTTTTTTATCTTTATAGCCGTAGCTAAAAGTTACATTGTAATATTTGTTCCTTTTCCTTCTTCTCCATTTGGAAGAATAACATATTTACCTTTTGCTCTGAGTTCTCGGGACGCAAGAATTTCCGGTAATTTTTCCAGTGGTTCAAATCCTGCCAGCATAGTAGTTACATCAATGGCATGCGCATTGATCAACTCTACCGCTCTTCCCATATCATACGGACTGCAGAAAGAACCTTTTATTGTAATTTCTCTCTGAAAGAGATTATACGTCTTCAACGAAATTGTTGCATCAAGAGCAGTTACTGCAAATAATACAACCGTTCCCTGCCTGTCAACAATTTCCATTGCTTCCTCAGATGTACTCTTAAGCCCACAGGTTTCAATAACTACCTGAATATGCTCTAACTTATGTTCTTTTAATACATCTGCTACTTTGTTTTCCATCGGATTGATCGTAAGTGTTGCCCCAAGTTTTTCCGCCATTTTTCTTTTTTCTTCTGATGGTTCTATAACAATAACCCTTGCAGCTCCTCGCATTCTTGCCAACTGCATTAACAGTATTCCAATTGCACCAGCGCCGTATACAACAACATTGTCCCCAACTTTGATATCACTTCGATCTGCTCCATTAATACAACATGCAAGTGGTTCTGCCATTGCTCCCTCTACAAAAGTAACATCTTCACCCAGCAAATGAATCAATCTGGATGGTACAACACAATATTGCGAAAATCCACCATCACGATTTGTGCCAATAGCCCCCATATTCTCACAATGACTCATCATGCCATTTGCACAATAATAACAGTCATTACAGTTATCTGCCGGATCTGCACAAACTTTATCTCCAACTTTACATTCTACGACATCCTTTCCGATTTTAACCACCACACCGGAAAATTCATGTCCCTGTATAAGTGGTGGAATTGAAGATGTTGAACCTTGATCTCCAAAAAAAATGTGAACATCTGATCCGCAAACTCCACAGGCCATTATCTTAATCAAAACTTCATCTGCTGCAGGTTCTGGAATTTCTCTTTCATCAATAGTCATATTACATTTCCCATTAAATACTGCACACTTCATATTCCCCTCCTTTAGTTAATTGTTTTAACTCTAATTGTTAATTCTTTTAACTTTATCTCTCTGCTTATGTCTGTATAATACATTTTTCAGCGTAAAAAGTCAATGTTTTATATGTACAAAAGTTCACTGATTAAACTATGCATTTTTCACAATATATACTTTTTCACATATTTTGTACAACATATAAAAAATAAGGATGTGGAGCATACTGCCACACATCCTGTAAGTTCATTCTATGAACAATTGTTTCATTTTTTCACATATTAGCAGACTGCTTCTTCAACATACTGTCAGCCTTATTTTCTCTCAATTACCTTTTTTGCCTTGCAGACAATATTCTCCGAACAAAGGCCATAATGTTTTAATAAAATAGACGGTGAACCCGAATGTCCAAACTGATCCTGGACTCCCACAAATTCCACTGGAACTATTTCAGTCTGTACAAGCACTTCTGCAACAGCCGATCCAAGTCCACCTATCGTATTATGTTCTTCCACTGTTACGATAGCTCCCGTTTCTTTTGCTGCCTTAATGATTATTTCCCTGTCAATCGGTTTTATTGTATGCATATCAATTACTCTTGCATATATGTTTTCTTCTTCAAGGAGTTTCTGCGCTTTTAATGCTTCTTGAACCATAATTCCACAGGCAATAATCGTCACATCTGTACCTTCTGTCAATTGAACACCTTTACCTATTTCAAAGTTATAGTTTTTAAATTGATCAGTTACACATTCCACTGCCGGACGACATGTTCGGAAATAACAAGGCCCTTTTTTCTCAAGCATGGCTTTTGTAGCCAGACGAGCTTCATAAGAATCACATGGAATAATCACAGTCATTCCAGGTATTCCTCTCATAAGGCTAATATCTTCTAAAGCCTGATGAGTTGCGCCATCTTCCCCAACTGTTAATCCTCCATGACTTCCTACAATTTTAACATTCAATCCCGGATAACATACACTATTACGAATCTGATCATAGGTACGTCCTGTTGCAAATATTGCAAAAGTATGTACCAGCGCTGTTGCGCCACATGTCGCAAATCCCGCAGCTATATCTACCATATTAGCTTCCGCAATTCCAATATTAAAAAAATCTCTCCGGATACTTCTCGGCAAAATAAAGAGTCATCGTACACTTCTTCAAATCTGCGTCAAACACAAACAGCTTTCATCTGTA